>OKWQ01000098.1_pt1 | contig 92066 bp, 66 predicted proteins | sample 1607071 | NCBI WGS metagenome assembly OKWQ01 (sample SAMN07501039, study PRJEB24779) | human gut metagenome
AGTCTTTAGACTCCAGTACCGGAAACGAGCCCTTATAGGGCGGAAAACAAACCACCGGCTAAGCCGGTGGTACTGATTCCTTATAGATTTCTTATAATTGGGCTGTATGATACTGGTATCAATTAAAAGAGAGGAAACAGTATTGCAGGATTGCCTGTAATGAATAATAGGTGAGAAAATGAATGTTATTTTAGGAACAAGTAATTTATGTAAAAATTTCGGGGAACAGAAAGCGGTTAGCAATGTATGTTTAAAGATACCGGAAAATTCCGTATATGGGCTGTTGGGCGCCAATGGGGCAGGAAAGTCTACCATATTAAAAATGCTGACCGGTATGCTGCGGCCTACTTCAGGAGAGATCTATTTTGAAGGACATCAGTGGCAGAGGAAGGATCTTGCCAGGATTGGGGCGCTTATTGAATCGGCACCTCTATATGAAAATCTGACGGCAAGAGAAAATCTGCTGGTCAGGACAACCGCTCTTCAGATTCCGGAAAAAAGAATTGAGGAAGTATTGCAGACGGTAGAATTAACGGGTACGGGTAAGAAAAAGGCAGGACAGTTTTCTATGGGGATGAAGCAGCGTCTGGGGATTGCCATTGCACTCTTAAATCATCCGAAGCTACTAATACTGGATGAACCTACTAACGGACTGGATCCTTTTGGAATCCAGGAATTAAGGGAACTGATCTGCTCGTTCGCGGGAAAGGGAATTACCGTTATCATTTCCAGTCATATACTCAGCGAAGTGAATCAGATGGCAGATTATGTGGGAATTATTTCAGGTGGAATTCTGGGATACCAGGGTAAATTCAATAAAGAAGATGACCTGGAAGCTTTATTTATGGAAGTGGCGGGAACATACCGCAGAGAGGGGGAAATCTAATGTACAATTGTATCATTTCAGAAAGAATAAAAATAAGACATACGTTTTTGAAAGTATTGTTTTTTGCGGCACCGCTAGTCACTTCCTTTATTTCCCTGTTCCTCGCCTCTAATTATGCACAGATTGATAATTTTAACTGGTGGTATGGAATGATTATGCCCGGTATGCTGACGATTGCCTGTACGCTAAGTGCCGGAATTGACAAGAAATTAAAAGACCAGGCAGTATTGGTTATGCCGGTTAAAATCAAACATATATGGTATGCGAAGACGGCTGTTATGGCAGTACGGTTTGCCATTTCCTGCCTGCTGATTCTAATTGTTTCATTTGTGGAGGGAATATTATTTAAAGATACCGGATACCCCCTTGTTTCCAATTTATCTATGCTGGCTGGAACGGCACTGATGATCATAACTTCTCTGTGGCAGATTCCACTGTGTATGTTTCTGGGGTATAAGATTGGTATATTCCCAACCTTTATTATAAATCTGGCGGCATATATTGTATTTAGTGCAACGGTTTCCTTAAGTAATTGGTGGATGGCAGTACCTTATACTTATACGGCAAGGCTGATGATACCTGCTATTGGAATTCTGCCCAACGGACTTATGGCTGAACCGGGAAGTTATACCTTTACACCGGAACTCCTTTCAAAGGGTGTTTTTTTGCCGGGAATTATATTATCTTTACTGCTGTTTGCCGTAATTACTTATCTTACAGGCAGATGGTATAAAAACAGGGAGGCGCAGAATTAATGAGAAGCTTATGGTATTTGTTAAAGGCAGATTTTATGAAGATGAGACATACGGCATTTTTTCCGGTGCATATTCTGGTACCATTGCTTGGGAATGTTCTCTTTCTGGTATATTTTGTGATTTCTCCCTGGGAGCCGGCAGGTAAAGTACAGGCATATTTAGAAGTAGTGGCAATTGCGTTTCCACTGATTGGAGCAGTAGTAACCGCTATGGCGGCAGAGCAGGAGGCAATGGCAGGGGGATTTAAAGAAATGCTGTCACAACAGTATCCAAGATGGAAAGTCTGGATCAGTAAATTTATTATGCTGTTTTTATCCGGTATGGCAGTAGCTGTTTTTACAATTGGAACCTTCTGGCTGGGATTTCGTTCTCTGCCGGGAACAGGTCAGGTTGATTTTTCTCTATTTGCATGGGCGGCGGTAATCATAATTTGCTGTCAGGTAATTATGTATACGATTCATCTTATGGTTGGGATACGTTTTGGGAGAGGCGCACTTATGGGGCTTGCAGTGGTAGAATGCCTTGTGACAGCGCTGATGCTTACCGGGCTTGGTGATGGAATATGGGGCTTTTTACCTTGTTCCTGGGGGGCTAGACTGTGTGATTATTTTTTGTTATACTACCCACAGGGGCAGATGGAAATGTTTCTGGACGCTGGAAAACCGGCAGGGATGTTCATTGCCACTATGGTTGTATTTCTGATATCACTGGTGTTTATTTCCCGTTTTGAAGGCAGAAAGAGTACATCTTAGAGGAGCAGGTATGGCAGAAATTTTAGCAGTGGATGACGAAAAAGGAATCCTTATGATTATTAAAAGTGCGCTGGAAAAATCCGGTCACCATGTCACGGCATATGACCGTGCGGATGAAGTATTGAAAATAAAAAAATATAATTTTGATTTGATATTACTGGATGTAATGATGCCGGGAACAGATGGTTTTACCCTGTGCCGGGAAATACGGGACAAAGTGGACTGTCCAATCTTGTTTCTGACGGCTAAGACCATGGAGTCCGACCTCATGACCGGGCTTAGCATTGGAGGCGATGATTACATTACGAAACCTTTTGGAATTGGAGAACTGAGGGCTAGGGTGGAAGCACATATTAGAAGGGATCACAGGCAGAAGAAAAATGCCTTTCATCTGTCGGGGCTGACATTCCAGCTGAAGGCAAAAGAAGTCTGGTTTCAGGAAAACCAGATTCTTTTCACGAAAAGTGAATATGAGATTTGTGAATACCTTGCGTTGAACCACGGACAGGTTTTTTCCAAAGAGCGGATATACGAAGCGGTCTTCGGTTACGATAAAGAGAGTGACATTGCGGTAATTGTGGAGCATATTAAGAATATCAGAGGCAAGCTGTCTAAATATGGCTGCTGTCCGATTGAAACGGTATGGGGTATGGGATATAAATGGAGAGATTAAAAAAGAAGACGACAATAACAAATATATTTACAAGATATGTTGTCTTTCTCGGGTTTGGAATACTGGCGGCGGCAGGAGTGGTGATACTGATTCTGCAGGCATTGGCATACAGCACAAGTGTGCTTCCGGCAAACTATTATGAACGCCAGATAGAGGCGTACAGGGATCAGATTGCAGAGAGTACAGATGTATCCGCTTTTATTCCCAGGGGATGCCTCTATGGCATATATGATGAAGATGGCATTTTCAGAAAGGGAAGTATAGAGGAAGACTTAAAGGATGAGGCTTATGACAACGCTGTAAAGGGAGCGAATACCATTCGGGATTATTTTATTAAAACGGTACCTGTCACGGGAGGAACCTGCGTTATCTTATATAAGATAGCCATGAGCTTTACCAATCCGGTGCTTCAAAAATATCTTCCAAACCCGCTGGTGTGTCTTGCAATTATATTTATACTGTTGACTTTGGGGATCATTATCTGGCTCTCCAGGCGGTTTGGAAAATTATTGTCCCGTGAGATTGCCGTACTGGAGCGGACCACGGAACAAATAAGGATGGAAGAACTTAATTTTGAGATGGAGAGTTCTGATATTAAAGAAATCAGCAATGTTCTGGATTCTTTTGCAAAACTGCGGAAAAATCTGAAAGATTCTTTGGAACAGCAGTGGAAACTGGAAGAGAGCAGAAGAGATCAGGTGGCGGCATTAAGCCATGACTTAAAAACACCGCTCACTGTTTTGCGGGGAAATGCAGAGCTTTTATCCGAGACAGACCTGGATGAGGAACAGCAGATGTATAGTGGTAATATACTGCATAGTGCAGCAGAGATGCAGGGTTATATCCGTATGCTGCTGGATATTAACAGTGCCCGCAGGGAGTTTGAAATTTTTCGAAAAGAGACCAATCCGCAGGTTTTGATGGAAGAAGTGGTATCTCAGGCAAAAATACTGGTTTTGGAGAAATCCATAGGGATAGAAGTGGACCTGAGGAATCTGCCGGAGCAAATGGCTTTGGATGAGTCTGCTTTTTGCAGGGCAGTCATGAATGCATTTGCCAATGCAGTGGAATACACACCGGATGGGGGAAAAATAAAGATCAGTGGATTTGAAGAAGACAATCATCTGGCAGTCTGCATTGAGGATTCAGGAAGAGGATTTACAGAGGAGGAGGTCAAACGGGCTTTTGAACAATTTTACCAGGGTGATAAGAGCAGAAATTCAAAACTTCATTATGGGATGGGACTGTTTATTGCAAAAAGTGTTACCGAGGCACACGGGGGCCGGATTGAACTGGGTAATTCCAGGGGACTTGGGGGTGCAAGGGTGTTAATGGTGCTCTGATGAACGTAATTGCTGCATCCAGTTTTTTTGACATTTGCCGGTTTGGGAAGTATAATAACTACACAGGAAAAAGGAGGGCATTGGATGCGTATATTACACACCGCCGACTGGCATCTGGGTAAAAATCTGGAGGGCAGAAGCCGGCTGGATGAACAGGAACTGTTCCTGGAAGACTTTGTGAAAATAGTAGAAGAAAATAACCCGGATCTTGTGTTGATTGCGGGTGATATCTATGATTCCGCCAACCCGTCCGCCCGTGCTGAGAAGCTTTTTTACGATACCTTGAAAAGGATATCAGGTCAGGGTAAAAGGATAACGGTGGTCATTGCAGGAAACCATGATAATCCACAGCGGCTTGTAGCAGCGACGCCTCTGGCTATGGATCATGGTATTATTATGGTGGGTACGCCAAAAACGGTGATTTCTCCGGGGCGGTATGGACAACATCAGGTGACGGAATCAAATGAGGGATATGTAGAGATCGATCTGGGTGCGGAAAGGGCGGTAATACTGACAATTCCGTTTCCAAGTGAAAAGAGATTAAATGAAGTGCTCTATGGAGATATGGATACGGATGAGCAGCGGCTGCTTACCTATGGGGATCGGATGAAGCAGCTTTTCACCTCTCTGGAAGGACATTTTCGGGAAGATACGGTAAATCTTATCGTATCTCATTTGTTTGTCATGAACAGTGTGGAAGGCGGGTCAGAGCGAAGCATTCAATTGGGCGGCAGTTATATCGTAGGCGGGGATATTTTCCCTGAAAAGGCCCAGTACATTGCGCTGGGACATATTCACAAACCGCAGGTAGTGCCGGGAAACCACATTGCACGTTACAGCGGGGCACCCCTCCAATATCACAGAGGGGAAGAGATCTATCAGAAGCAGGTGCTTTTGGTGGATGTAAGTGCCCATGGAGAGGCAAAGATCACGTCGATTCCTCTGAAACAGTATAAGCCCATTGAAGTATGGCGCTGCAAAAGTGTAACGGATGCGATTTCCCTGTGCCAGGATAATGCAGAGAAAGTCTGCTGGGTTTATCTGGAGATTGAAACGGGACGGGCGATTCTGGAAGATGAGATCAAACAGATGAAACAGTTAAAGGAAGATATCCTGGAGATACATCCCATTTTTCCGGAGACCCAAAGAGAAGAGGGTGAATACCGGTTTCGGGAGAGGCCGTTTCATGAGCTGTTCCAGGAATTTTATCTCCATGAGCGGGGTGTTCCGGCTCCGGAGGAAACCATGGAGGTATTGCTGGGGTTATTGGGAAAGGATGTGGAACATGAGACCGATCAGACTTAAGATACGGGGACTGAACAGCTTTGTTGAAGAACAGACAATTGATTTTACGGAGCTTGCCAAGCGTGGCTTCTTTGGAATCTTCGGTCCCACGGGAAGCGGAAAATCTACCATACTGGACGGGATGATTATGGCATTGTACGGAATAAAAGCCATGTCCCGGGGAACAAATGAATTTATTAACAAGAACTGCCAGAGCGCTTCTGTCAGCTATGAATTCCAGGTTACCGGTGTCAGGGCAAAGCGCTACCGGGTAGAACGGGAATTTAAGCTGACTACCCAGGGAACGAAAGCCGGGAAATGTAAACTGGTGGATGTTACAGAGGAAGAATTAATATTAGAGGATACCGTGAAAGGAGTGGATCGTGCCTGTGCGGATATTATCGGACTAACTGCTGATGATTTTATGCGGACAGTTGTACTTCCACAGGGGAAATTCAGTGAATTCCTAAAAGTCAGCGGGAAGGACAGAAGAGAAATTCTGGAGCGCCTGTTCCGTCTGGAAGAATACGGTAAAGGGTTGGAGGAAAAGCTGAACAGTGCCTTAAATGAGGAGAGGGCAAAACGGTCGAATATCCAGGGTCAGATGGAGGCCTATGTTCTTGCCAGTGAAGAACTGCTGGAGCAGCGCAGCAGGCAGCTGGAAGAGGGAAAGCAGCTTCTGGCTAAGACAGAACAGGAGTTTCGGATTACGGGGGAAACGTACCAGGAATTTCTGACAGTCCGTTTTTTAATGAAAGAGCGGGAGGTGCATGAACAAAGGCTTGGTGAACTGACAAAACAGTCAGAAAAAATAGCCCTGCGGGAAGAAAAACGGAAAGCTGCAGACCGAGCCGGGGGTATAGCGCCCATGCTGGTATCTTATGAGGAACTGGCAAGACAGGAAAGAATGCTGCAGGATCAGATCCGGGAGTGGGAGCTCCGGCTGGAAGAGACGAATGCAAGGAAAAAGAAGAAAGAATTATCATTTCAGAATATTGCAAGGCAGAGGGAAGAGCAGGAAAGCGGTATCCGCTTAAAGCTGCAGAGTGCCAAAGAGGCATGGGAGCAGTGGAAAGAACTTCCGGGCATGCAGCAGCAGCAGCAGGAGCTTCAAAAGAAGTTGTCTATGCAGCAGGAACAGTTGAAAGATCTTGAAAAGAAACAGGAACATCTGATTCAGGAGGAAATAACAGAAAGCCAGAATATTCATAAACTGGAAACGAGCCTTCTGGAGTTAAAAGTAACGGCAGATTACCGGGATCAGATTGAATATGGTATTCATCAGAGTGAATCCGTAAATAATTCTAAAAAGGATCTGAACAGCCAGGAAAATAAGCGGACAGCCGGCATCAAAAAACTTCAGAAAGAAGAAGTTACTGCAAATGAATTCTCCGAAAAATTAGAGGGAAAATTCAGGGAAAGACAGCAGATTACGGAACAGTTAACAAAATTAAAGCAAGGTATCAGAGACAGGCAGATAGCACTCCTTCGCAAAGAACTGAAGGAAGGAGAGCCCTGTCCTGTATGCGGTGGGAGACATCATGAGTGGGGAAAAGACACTGAACAGACAGATGGCTTTCAGCCGGGTGAAGAAAACCAGGTAGAAAATCTGGAGGAAATGCTGGAAACATGCAATGCTGAAATCCAAATGCTGGAGCGGAAAAAGGACAGCCAGGCAGGTATTATAAATCTTCTGTCCCGCCAGCAGGAGGAACTGCAGGCAGAGATTAAAATAGCCGGGACTGACTGGGAAAATCAGAATGCCTTATTACTGGATTTGCAGTCACAAACGGGGATACTGGATTTTAAAGAGGAAAAGAAAAGGATTCAGAGCCTTGACAAAGACAGGGAAGAAAGAGAAGAACAGCTGCAAAGGGTAAGGCAGTCACTGAGTGATAACCGGGATTTACAGAAGAATATCCAGGCAAATATCAGTACAGGTAAAGAAGCTGCAAATAAAATACAGCTGGAGCTGATACCTCTTGAGAGCAGTATTCGGGAGAAGAAAAGGCAGGTTGCAGAAAAAATCGGAAATGAAATGAATCCGGAAGCCTGTGTAACATTACTGGAAAAAGAACTTTCTTCACTGCTGGAGAAATACGAGAGATACAGACTGGAATTTCAACAGGCAACGGAGGAAAGCCAGTCGATAAAGCAGCAGTCAGATCAATTGCTTGGGCAGCTTGAAGGTAATAAGAATGCCCGTGTGAAATCGGAGGAGAGCTTAAAGCAAGAGATGGCCCGTCTGAACTTTGCAGATATGGAAGAAGTGAAAAATGCTGTTTTAGACAAAAAGCAATATCAGGAGTTTGAAAAGTCTATTGATAATCATTATAATGAATTAAGAGAGTGTTCTTTGAAGATAAAGGAAACCGGTGAAAAGCTGGGTGGAAGAGCTGTATCGGAAGCAGAAATAAAAGAATTAAATGTGAAGTGCCAGGGGCTTGAAGCTGCGCTGAACAAACAAAAGGAGCAGCTGGGTGAATGGAAACAGCAGGTGAAAAGTATTAAGGGCAATCTGGAGAAAAAGAAGAAGCTCAGGGAAGAACTGGATGCCGTGGAGCATCAGATCAGTATTCTGGAGGATTTAAAAGGGGTCAGCCGGGGAAAACGGTTTGTAGAATATATGGCGGCAGAGCGCCTGAAGTATATTTCCAGAAGTGCATCCAGACGGCTGTCAGAGATTACAAACGGTAATTATGAGCTGGAAACGAATCTGGAAGGAGAATTTGTGATTCGGGACAATAAAAACGGTGGGGTGTTAAGAGCTCCGGCAACCCTTTCCGGCGGAGAGACATTTGTGACTTCTTTAGCGCTTGCCTTATCCCTGTCCGAAGAAATCCAGCTTAAGGGAACAGCGCCGCTGGAACTGTTTTTCCTGGATGAAGGATTTGGTTCCCTGGACGAGAATCTTCTGGATGTAGTTATGACATCCCTGGAGCGGATTCACAATGAACATCTGAAAGTAGGAATCATCTCTCATGTGGAATCAGTAAAGGCAAGGGTTCCGGTACGGCTGATTGTCAGTCCGGCACAAAGCGGTATCAGCGGAACTAAAGTGGAGATAGAGCATGTGTAAAGGAAGAAGGAGCATAGTATGAAGGCATATTTAAGAAGACACTGGCTTATCATTACTATCATAGCCATTATTTTATATCTCGTAATCGGAATGCTGGCACCTTTTCTGGAAATGAAAAAAGTCAGTGCAGACTATAAGGCGGGATCCAGTGCAGATAAATATTATTCCGATACCCTGTCGGTAGACCGGGCATATATTGTGGAAGACAGTATGGATGCTCTGGATGAGCGGATCAGGATGATTGAGCAGGCAAAGGAGCGGATTATTTTATCCACCTTTGATATGCGTCCGGGATACAGCACAAGAGATATACTGGCGATGATCTTAAATGCGGCAGACCGTGGGGTGAAAGTTCAGATTCTGGTAGATGGAATCAGCGGCTTAATCCGAATGGAGGGAAAAGAGCTTTTTTATGCGGTTTCCAGTCATCCCAACATTGAGGTGCGCATTTATAATATGCCAAACCCGGTAAAGCCCTGGACATTTCATGGAAGAATGCATGATAAATATTTGATTGTTGACGATCAGTATTACCTTTTAGGCGGCAGAAATACATTTGACTATTTCCTTGGAAACTATATCGAAGATGACAAGAGCCTGGACCGGGAAGTTTTTATTTATAATACAGCGGCAGGGACGGACCGGACTAAGGAAAGTTCCCTGTTTGAACTGGAGTCCTATTTTAATGAAATGTGGGATTACAAGTACTGCAGAGTCTTCCATTCCGACAGCAGGCTTCAGGAAAAAGACGGTGTAAAGGCCGAGGTGGAGTCCTTAAAACAGCATTACCGGGAAATAAAAAAAGAAAAACCGGAGTTATTTGTTAAAGATGATTATTTTGATAAGGTGACGGTTCCCACTAATAAGGCAACACTGGTTTCCAACCCCAAAGATATCTATGGAAAAGAACCCACTGCATGGTATGAAATGCAGCAATTGATGGCACATGCAAAAGAGCGGGTGGTATTACATACCCCATACGCTGTCTTAAGTAACGATATGTACCAGGGTATGAAAGAAATCAGTGAAACCGGCGTTGATTTCACCATGCTGATCAATTCGGTGGAAAACGGTGATAATATTGTTGCTTCATCGGATTATCTGAAAAATAAAGGAAAGATCATTGATACCGGAGTGCAGATCTATGAATATGACGGGGGTGTGTCTTATCATGGGAAATCCATCTTAATTGATGATGATATCTCGATTGTAGGATCTTATAATCTGGATCTTCGAAGCACTTATGTGGATACGGAATTGATGCTGGTTGTAGACAGCAAAGAGCTAAACAAACAATTAGAGGGTTATATGGACAAACTGCAGCAGGATGCCAGAAAAGTCATAGATGAAGATACTTATGAGACACCGGCACATGTAAAAGTGGCGGAGGTTCCTTTTATTAAGAAAGTGATCTGGAAGGTGCTGGGAGTAGTTCTGGGACCCTTCCGCGTGATGATCTGATGCAGGAAAAATAAGGGGCTGAGTCATAGATGGTTACCCATCTGTGATTCAGCTCCCTTTCTGCTTAAAAAGCGATTATGATAACTCTACGATCGATACTGCACCATGTGGAGCGGTAGCTGTCAGAGAGGAATTAAATAAAAAGCTCAGTGTTGTAGCTGCAGTGGCATTAATAAGGAAAGTTCCCGATACGCCAGGGTTTGTCGCAGATAGTGTGGAGGTGCTGTTTGTCACAAAGTCGGTCTGTGCAGCACCGTTTACCTGTGGTGTTACTCCGATAAATCCAGCTAAAGTTACGGTGGCATTCACAATATAGGATACGGAATAAACATGACCTGCTGCTAACTGAAACGTAGTAGTTGTAGGTGCGGTGATGTTGGTGCCGTTATTGAAAACAACACCAAAAGCAATCGCTGCATTATTTGTTAAAGATGAAGAGGTTACCGTATATCTTGCATTTGTCTGGGTAGGAGAAGGTCCGGTAGCACCCGTAGCACCAGTTGCGCCTGCAGCGCCGGTAGCTCCGGTATTTCCATTTGTTCCTGCGGTTCCGGTCGGCCCTGTGGCACCAACGGCGCCCGTCGGTCCGGTGGCCCCGTTTGCTCCGGTAGCGCCGGTAGCCCCGGTAGCGCCTGCAGGACCATCTGCCCCGGTTGGCCCGGTGGGACCTACTGCCCCGGTAGCCCCGGTACTTCCCGTAGCTCCTGCCTGGCCTGCAGCGCCGGTAGGCCCAGTGATTCCATTAGCGCCGGTAGCACCTGTTGCTCCCGTAGCACCGGCGGTGCCATCAGCCCCGGTCGGTCCGGTGGCACCAATAGGTCCGGTAGCCCCGGTGATTCCATTAGCGCCGGTAGCCCCGGTAGCGCCGGTCGGTCCGTCCGCTCCGTCAGCGCCGGTAGCCCCGGTAGTGCCCGTAACACCGGTAACCCCATCAGCCCCGGTAGCGCCGGTAGGTCCGACTGCGCCGGTAGCGCCTGTATCGCCGGTAATTCCAGTGGCCCCGGTACTTCCGGTAGCGCCGGTAACTCCGGTGGCTCCGCCAGCGCCTGTGGCTCCGGTAGGTCCTGTGGCGCCAGTTTCGCCTGCAGGTCCTGTATTTCCGGTCGGTCCGGTAGCGCCCACAGCGCCATCAGCGCCGGTGGCCCCGGCAGCTCCTGTGGGTCCTGTAGCTCCGTCTGCGCCCGTATTACCAGTAGGCCCGGTAGGTACTCCCGGATTCGTACAATACAATCAAAAATAATTGAATTCAACAGATACGATTTCATTTTTTTGGTTCACATTAATTTTTTTAATAATATGATGCCAGAAACGCTGCTTTCCCTGCCTGCCCAGCCTTCTATAGATTTCATGAAAACCGCAGTTTATAACAGTTTCTAATTCGGACAGTTCCTTTTTTTGTTGCGTTATAGTGGAGAGGGACTCTGTTTCATGCAGTTGCCGGGTCAGATTGTTATATTCATTTTCATATTTTTCCAGACCGATTCGGCTTTTTTGAAAGAGAAAATTTAATCGTTCTATTTCCTTTTTTATTTTATCCGGATTACCAATTGGTTTTGATTTTTTTATTTCATCAATTCTAATACATCTGGTTTTGTATCTGGCATATTCCTTAAGTAAGTATTCCAGTAAATAATTTTCTATTTTAATTTCATTCAGCGGGTTAATCTTGTGCAGTTTATTATTTGTTCCATAGGAGCAGCGGTAGTAAATATATGTTTTTCTGGCACCAGTTTTTTTATACAGAACTCTAGTAGAATAGGATGCAGACAATGATCTTCCGCAATAGGGGCATTTAATCAATCCAGTAAAAAGGTATACTCTTTCTCCGGTTGGCTTTCTTACATTCCGGTTTGCTGCTTTCTGAATCATATTCCATGTTTGGGATGAAAAGTAGGGTTCACAGTATGTGGTGTTATCTCTGTATTTTCCAATATAGAATTCACTTTTCAACATACTGTTCATGATATCATAGGTAAAGTTTTCATCAAAATTTGTGCGGATGTGTTCAGCCGTGGAGCGTTTGCTTTGCGACATCAGAAAAAATCGTGCCCATTCATGGACAATTGCCTCTTTTTCTTTATCAATTACCATTTTCTTAATTCCATTTATGTTTTGTGATGTATATCCATAGGGCATGGAGCATTTTCCAAATATTAATCTGCCCTGGGAGATGGAAGCTTCATTTACAAATTTTATTCTTTCGGATGTGGTATCCACCTCATTTTGACCGATAGATAACATAATATTCAGATTTAAACGTCCATCCCGGGTATCCAGGTTCATGTTTGGTTCGGCAACTGCAAACCATTTCACATGGTGTTGGTCTAAAACCTCCTGTACTTTATAAAAGTCGGATACGTTTCGGAACCATCTGTCCATTTTCCAGAATAATATTACATCGATCTCATCTCTTTTTACCGATTCCAGCAGGGCATGGATCGCTTTTCTTTTTTTTAATTCCTTCCTGGCTGTTTTCCCCTCATCCGCATATATACCTGCAATTTTATAAGAATTTTTAACGGCATGTTCTTCCAGATACATTCTTTGGGCTTCCAGGGATTTTCCGTGCATTGCCTGTTCGGATGAAGATACCCGGATATAAAGTGCGCAGCGTGTGACAGGCTGGGATGAGTATTCTAATATTTCTGGCAACATTTTGTATCCCTCCTTATGTTAAGCAATTTATGAGAAATGGCAGTGGATTATGAGCCCTGATGTGATGTAGCAGGATAAAGGGTGAAGCATAGTTTATATGGATGAGGTACAGAAAGGCTGCAGGAATATGGAAAAACCGGAATATAGAAAACTGGAAGAGGAAGTGACTGGAGCAGAAATGCAAGGAGCAGACCGTTCGGACGAAGAATGGTCTGCTGCAGGTAGGCAGAAAATAAAACTGCCGGAAGCAGAGAGCGTCTTTCAACTCTTGATTGCGCTTCTGGAAGAGCAGGAGCAGGTAAAGATAGATTATGAACTTCTAAATTAGAATACCGATACATAAAATGGATGGGATAAGCATATAAGCTGAGATATAGCGATTTTTTTCTTTTAAGTTTCATCAATGTGCACAATAAATGAATTGTATTTTAGGTCAAAATTTGTTATAATCAATAACAAGATAATTCAGTAAAAAGAAGATCAGGAGGATTTAATATGTACCGTATTTCGAATTTAACAGAAAATGATGATATTAACACACTGGAATCTATGGGACCTTTTACCGTAATAGAGTATGAACGTGATTTAAGCGTAATGCCTTCAGACGCACAGAGAGCATATTTCTGCAATGCAATGAATATTCGCAAGAGACAGGTAATCTGTGATATGACCAAAGCCAATATTACACTTCAGGCAGGAGCAATGCAGTGGATGGTTGGTAATGTAAATGCCACAACCGGAATTAAAGGCGTGGGTGATTTGTTCAGTAAAGCCGTACGTGGAAAAGTTACCGGTGAATCAGCAATTAAGCCGGAATATACCGGAGACGGCACCTTAGTGCTGGAGCCGACTTACAAACATATTTTGCTGATCGATGTGCAGGATTGGAATGGTTCTATTGTATTGGATGACGGTTTATTCCTTGCCTGCGACTCTAATTTAAAACATAAGGCAGTAATGCGGTCAAATCTTTCTTCAGCGGTAGCCGGCAATGAAGGGCTTTTTAACCTCAGTGTGAATGGTGCCGGTGTGTTATGCCTGGAATCTCCGTCTCCCCGGGAGGAACTGATTGAGATTACTTTAAATAATGATGTACTGAAAATTGACGGGAACATGGCGATAGCATGGAGCGGCAGCCTGGATTTTACAGTTGAGCGTTCCGGAAAAACACTGATCGGTTCAGCTGCATCAGGTGAAGGACTTGTGAATGTTTACCGTGGCACGGGAAAAGTACTCATGGCACCTGTGGATAAGGGAATTGCTTAAAGCAAAATGAAAATGAATGAAGAATATAAGAAATATTTTTTAGAAAGCACGTCTAAGCGGATGTGCTTTTTACTTTGCAGAAATTTACCGGACATTACCATTACGTTGTCCGTGGAAATTAAAATTGATACGCGTTATAGAAACGTTATTTTTATGTGCTAAGATCATTTCTGTAATAGACAGGAACATGACTTGGAACTATTACAGGAAAGGATGGTTAGATATGGGAAAAATGATATTGGAAACAAAAAATTTATCAAAAAGATTTGGAGAGCAAATGGCAGCCAACCAAATTTCGCTGCAAATTGAGCAAAATAGTATCTATGGGCTTCTTGGTCCCAACGGTGCAGGGAAATCCACAACCCTTAAAATGATTGTTGGGCTTCTCAGACCTACGGAAGGGCAGATTATCTTTAAGGGAAAACCCTGGAAACGGGAATCTCTTGCAAAAATAGGTTCTTTGATAGAGGCACCCGCTCTATATGGAAATCTTACAGCAGAGGAAAATTTACTGGTGCATACAAGGCTTCTGGGAATCCCAAATGAAAGAATTCCCGAAGTACTGAAAACGGTTGATCTTAAAGATACCAAAAAAAAGAAAGCATCACAGTTTTCAATGGGAATGAAACAGCGGCTCGGAATCGCGATAGCCCTGCTTAATAATCCGGAATTACTCATTCTGGATGAACCTACCAATGGGCTTGACCCTTTTGGCATTCAGGAATTACGTGAATTTATTTCTTCTTTGCCGGAAAAGGGAATTACGGTAATTCTATCCAGTCATATCTTATCGGAAGTTGCCCAGGTTGTTGATGAAATCGGGATTATCAGCGGAGGAAGGCTTTTATTTCAGGGTGTGCCTAATCCCAATGAAGATCTGGAAGCGTTTTTTACGGATGTAATTATCAAAGGGGGAAAAGCAGGATGAATGGTTTAAAATCGGAAATGTTAAAATACAAAAGAACATTTATGAGAAAACTGATTGTATGGATTCCTTTGTTTTTTGCACTCTATTCCTTAGTGATCAGAATGCTGGTTCCGACCCTTTCTAACTCATGGAGAGGTATTATGGTTTTAGTATTTAACTGGTGGCCATTGATATTCCTGCCCCTTGGTATGGGACTGTTTGCCGGTATGGCAGCCGCTCAGGAAAAGAAAGCCGGAGATTACCGTGCACTTCTGGTACATGATATCTCGCCGAAGGCTGTCTGGGTACATAAGGTGGCAGCCATGGCAATTCACAGCCTGTTATCAGCACTGGTTCTGTTTTTTTCCATTATAATTTCCGGACTGTTCTCCTCAAAAGGTGAGATACCCATATACCAGATGATAACCGGTTGTCTGGTATGCTGGCTGGTATCTCTTGTGCTGATTCCCATACAGCTATGGGCGGCTGCCTGGAAGGGAATCCTTTTCAGCATGGGAGTTGCGTTTGCAGGGATGATAGCAGGGGTAATGGCAGCACCGCAGTCTTACTGGTTTCTGGTACCCTGGTCCTGGGCAACGAGGTTAATGTGTCCGATTATTGGGGTTCATCCCAACGGTACTGAATTGAAATCCGGTAATCCGCTGCTGAACAGCTCTGTAATCCCTGTTGGAATTGCTGTGTCCGTAATTCTGTTAATTATCATAACTGCAATTTCAGGCGTTTGGTTTAGAAGGAGGGAAATACATTGATCAGATTATTATTATCAGAATGGTTGAAAACAAAACGAACAGCGATTCGATGGATTACTTTTTGTATGCCTGTAATCGTTGCCCTTTGCATAGTTGCCTATCTGTCAATCCGCAGTGGCGTTACATCTGAGTTTGTTTATGAAGGTTTTTTTGTTGTGTGGACTGCAATGATTATTCCGGTAGGGGCGGGTGTTCTGTCAGGATTTATGATACAAGAGGAAGAACTGGCAGGAAGTTTTACCGGTTTTTTGAACAATCATATTTCCAGAATGAAGTTGTATATTGGTAAGTTTCTGATGTTAATTTTCTGCCTGACGTGCTGCACATTTATTGCGATACTTATTCTCTGTCTCGGAATGAAGGTGGTTATATCTGATGGAGGTAATATTTTTTTATTTATATCAGCGGCACTTCTTGCTGTAGTTGGTGCACTTCCTGTACTGTCCATACATTTGTGGGTAAGCCTGCTGTGGGGAATGGGGGCATCTATCGGAATCAGCATGGGTGGAATCCTGATGGCTGCTTTGATCGGGGCAACCGGTCTTGGAGGGAAAATCTGGATGATCATTCCCTGGTCCTGGCCGGTAAAAATGGCAATGCTGCCGGCAGTTTGTTTTCAGACCGGGTCTTCAACTGCAAATATTTCCGGGAGCGGAATATTAATATTAGAACTTATCCTGACCGCATTCGGGCTTTTTATTTTTCTGGCTGGCGGAATTATCTGGTTTAATAGATGGGAAGGCAGAGAATTAAGGGAATAACTGCCAAATACGGTAAGTAGTGATTACCAACTTTTTCATAAACTTGACCAATAGGGAAAATTGGCGGATACTATATGGGCAGGCTTTTAAAAGCCTGTCCTAAACGTTTTGGAATGGGAGGCGATGTAAAATTGAGTAAAATATTAATTATTGATGATGAAAGAGAATTGACTGCTTTATTAGAGAAAAAACTAAAGTCAAAAGGGCATGAAGTACTGATTGCAGATGACGGCAGGAGAGGTATTGAACTGGCAAAGAGACAGCCGGATCTTATTATACTGGACATTATGATGCCGGAAGCGGACGGTTTTGAAGTCTGCCATGCCATACGAAACGATGTGTTATGTCCGATTATATTTTTAAGTGCCAAACAATCGGAAACTGATAAAATCAAGGGGCTGACTCTTGGCGGGGATGATTATATCACAAAGCCCTTTGGATTAAGGGAGTTAATGGCGCGAATTGAAGCTAATTTACGGCGTGAAAAACGGTCTCAATATATCAATACAGAGCAGAAGCGCCCGAAACTGTATTTTGGCAGCCTCTCCCTGGATTTACGGGGACGGACAGTTCACATTGGCAATGAGGAAATTTCCCTTACAAAAAGAGAATATGAGATTGTAGAACTACTTGCCCTCCATGCGGGGCAGGTATTTTCAAGAGAACAGATCTATGAAAACGTATGGGGATATGATTCGTGTGGAGATGATACAACGGTAGTTGAAAGGATTAAAAATATCCGCACCAAGTTTGCAGCTGTCACGCCTTCTATTCCTTATATCGCTACGGTTTGGGGAATTGGGTATAAGTGGAATAAAATGTAGAAGGGGAAATCACTATGAAAAAACGGTCACTTGCAGCGCAATTCCGTATCACACTGGTTTTAATTGTAGTTACCAGTTTAATTGCATCATTGCTTACCTATGCAGGTGCAATAATGCTGTTTCGTCAGGCTGTTAATAACAATGAGATCAATCCACAGGATTATTATGAACAGCAAATTCCCAGAATAACAGACTATGTCCGGGATAAAAAAGCAGATATTCTGTCTTTATCCAGCGAAGAGGGGCTGAAAAATATCATTCAGGGAACCGGACTTACTTATCAGGTAGTAAATGGGGAAGGCGATATTTTGTATGGCACATATCCTGACCGGATTTTTGAAACGAAAGAAGAGCTCTATGACAACCTGAATATGACGCTGCTCATCTCCGGAAATTATGTTCGTATAGTACCCGTTATTGGCGATGACGGAAAAATACAAGGAGCAGTTTCCCTCGCCTATCAATTAAGCTTATCTGCTGTAAATAAAGGGAATGAATGGCTAAACTATGCAATTATCCTTGTGGCTTTCTCACCAGTGTTCTATTTCATAGCATGTATTATTCTGTTTTCCAGGAGACTGACGAAAAATATAACCAGTCCACTGCAGCTTTTAAAAGAAGGCTCCCGTCAGATAAAAAATAAAAATCTGGATTTTGAAATCGATTATCATTCCGATAACGAGCTGGGTGAACTTTGCACTGCTTTTATGGAAATGAAAGATGAACTGAAAAAATCCCTGTCAGCCCAGTGGAGGATGGAACAGGAACGGGTAGAAATGGTGGAGTCATTGGCACATGACCTGAAATCGCCGCTGTCTGTGATAAAGGCATACGCAGAAGCGTTGATTGATGATACAAAAGTGAATGAGGAACAGCTGCAATATCTTAACGTTATCGAAGAAAATATAGAAAAAAGTGTCTCACTGGTACAGCAAATGCAATATACCTCGGATCTTGAAAGATCATCTGTCAAGCTCCATCTGATTCCGGTAAATCTGCCTGAATTTATGGAGCAGAAAGTACATGATTATGAAGTCCAGGCGGAGAGAAAGGATATCTCCATCCAATTAAATATCCGGAGAGATATACCGAACCCGTATATAACAGATCCTGGCAAACTGGAGAGAATACTGGACAATATTTTATCGAACAGTCTGCAGTATACCCCAACGGGAGGGAGAATAACAATAACGGTAAATGCTGTAAATCAATGTATCTCATATGAAATCAGTGATACAGGTACAGGATTCAGTATGGAAGATACACAAAAAGTATTTGAAAAATTTTACAGAGGCGATAAAGCCCGGCAAACCAAAGACGGACATTCCGGTCTGGGATTGTATATCGCCAGACAGTTAGTGGAGCTACTCGGTGGAACTATTAAAATCGGTAACCTGAAATCCGGTGGTGCGTGTGTTGTATTTGAGCATAAAATCTTTGTGAATAAGTGAATAGAAACAAATGGGAAGTTTTATGGGGAGATTTTATTTTGGATTTGATGTTTCCGAAAAGGTGAGAAAAGAAATGAATTTTCAATGATTATGTGGTAATATATGGATAAATGTTCTGTTTCGACAGTATATGGAGGTACGCTTATGACAAAAATTGAAAATCTTAAACCAATTATATTTCAAATTGAGGATAATGATGCTTCATTAAAAGAATTTGAAGAGAGACTGCAGACTGCCGAATCGGAAAAGGTGCAGGATCTCATATTGAATTATCCAACTGTTTATATCCATAACTGGCAGGAATCAAATGATTATGAAGTCTATATAGGGGAATCAAATAATGTAATTCAGAGAACAAAACAGCATTATAAGGAAGCAAATGATAAAAAGAAATGGCAATACCAGCTGCATAAGAACAGAGCAAGGCTGTTTTTGATTGGTCATGAGCATTTTAATAAATCTCTGACCCTTGATATTGAAAACCGGTTGATGCATTATATGATGAGCATAGAGCATGTTAAAAAAGTACATAATCAAAATGAAAATCCCCAAAATAAGTACTATACGGTTGAGGAACTGGATGTTATCTTCCATAATATATGGAGTAAATTAAGAAAAGAGGATCCGAATCTGTTTCCAACAGAAACAGAAATTAAAGATTCAGCTATATTTAAGGCATCTCCGTTGCATAAAATGACACCGGAGCAATTGCAGGCAAAAGAATTAATTATCCAAAAGGTGATTCGTGCAATGCAGGGGAATCAGACAAAACAACTGATATTTATTGAAGGGGAAGCGGGAACCGGAAAGACCGTGTTAAACAGCAGTACCTTTTATGACTTGATTACAAAAGCAGGGGATCTGGGCATGGATCAATTACAATGCTATATGATGGTAAACCATACTGAGCAGATAACGGTATATGAGCAGATTGCAAAGAAACTTGGCATAACGGATAAATTTGTATGCAAACCCACAACATTTATTAATCACCATACAACGGAAGATCCGGTGGATGTGGCATTTATAGATGAAGCACATTTATTATTAACCCAGGGCAAACAATCCTATCGGGGAAAAAATCAATTGCAGGATATTATTGACAGAGCTAAAGTGACGGTGGTCATGTTTGATGAAAACCAGATACTGACAACAGAGCAGCTTTGGGAAGCTCAGGTACTGGATCATTTTAAAACGCTGGCGAAACAAAACCATAATTATATGGAGTTAAAGAATCAGTTAAGAATATCAGCGGATAAAGCAACCGTAAATTGGATTGATGCTTTTACGAAATCCCGGAAACTGAATAAGATTCCAGCTGACAAAACCGGCTATGAGATTAAAATTTTTGACCAGCCGGTGGAACTTGAATTGGAGATAAAGAGGAAGATATCTACAAAAGACTGTGCACTCTCCAGAATGATTGCTACGTATGACTGGGAATACAGCGCTAAAAACCGGGCAAAAGACTGGGCAAAAGACAGGTTACGGAAATATTGGGAGGTTAGCATTGGAAACTGGCATAAGCCCTGGAATTATGAGTTGGAAAAAGAACTGGACCGGAAACAAAAGAAGAAAATCAAATCATTGTCCTGGGCGGAACAGCCGCAGACGGTAAACGAGGTGGGATCTACTTTTACTATTCAGGGGTTTGACTTAAATTATGCAGGTGTAATATTAGGACCGTCTGTAAAATACCGCAATGGAAAAATTATATTTGATCCGGTGGAAAGTCATAATGCAAAAGCTATTCAAAATCGTACCTTATCAGACGGAACAAAAGAAAAGTTTGGTGAGATATTAATACAACATGAGGTAAGAGTGCTGATGACACGTGGTGTAAATGGACTTTATATTTACGCCTGTGACGCTGAACTGAGAAAAGCGCTGAAAGAAGCTGCAGCCGCTATTTAGTGAGGATAGAATATGAATGAAAATACAGTAAAAGAATTAATGGAAAAAGTTAAAAAATTTTGTGAAGAACGGGATTGGGACCAGTTTCATAATCCCAAAGACCTAGCCATCGGAATTTCTACAGAAGCAAATGAACTGCTTGATATTTTTCGGTTTAGATCAGAGAAAGAAATGAGTCAATTCTTCACAGATCAGTCAAAGAGAGAGCATATAGAAGAGGAATTGGCGGATACTTTGTTTTTTATTCTGCGGTTTGCCCAGATGAACCATATAGATCTGGGGGTTATTTTAGAGAATAAGATTCAGAAGAATGGCGAGAAGTATCCGGTGGAAAAGATTAGAGGGAAAAATTTGAAATATGATGAGATATAGTAGTAGCAAGTAGCAAGGGTAAAAAATGCTTTCTGCAGGCTGTGCGTAAACGCTGAGTGTATATGCTTGTATAAAGAGGTACACTCACGAAGAAAATTAATCATTAAAGACTGTCTAGAAGGAGGTATTTTTAATGTTAATTAAATACATTCTAATCTATGTTATTATTTTGTTGGTAATTTATTTTGGCAATGATAAAATTGTTGATTTATTAAGTGGAAATCAAGTACTTATTAGATTTGTTGAACTGACACTGCCGTTAACGATACCGAGTTTAGTATATTTTTTTCAAGTAAACAAAGATAGACACGAACGTGTAGAAAAAGAAGAAGAGAAAAAAGGTAAAGCCCAAAAGGATGAGGAGGATAAATTCGAGAGATCATTACCTTTTTTTTATGTAAGGAATGGTACGATTTTCGCAAGGAATCCACAAAAGTCGCCCATCTTAAATGTGAAAATTCAAATTGGAACTATTAAAAATGATTTTTCGGTATTAGGAAAAATAGGCACAAAAGGAGCTATTCATTCAGAGGATAATATTCCTATAGGTGGCATGGTAGACGGAGATGAAAAAAATATAGATAGTCTTTTGGAAAACAATAACATCTTTAAAGATATCAGGTGGTTTGTATTGTCTGCTATAACGGCAACGAATGATACTGTTTATTTTACTTATTTACCATGTATGAAAATGGGGTGGCACTTTTACAGAAAAGATGATTCTGACAAATCAATGATAGTTAAATATATCGGTGATAATAGTTATTGTGAACTGGCAAAACTACTAGTGACTCATGTTGAGGAAAATGGAGTTCAATTTTCTTTTAGAGAAAGTATTCTGAATGATGCAGTCGCTTGCCTAGAAGAAAACGATCTACAAGGAGCCTTTGCTCAGATTATTAAACTAGTTAGATGTGTGAAAGAATTACCCAAATGTGAAATTCTTTATGTGTTGTACAACTCATATTTGATGCTACATCAGTTGGAAAGTTTCCAAAAGATTGAGCCTAATTATTTTCAAGGGAACTTATCTGAAAAATGTGATTTTACAGATAAGTACATGAAGCAATTAGAAAACAGGGATCAAGAATCTATGATGATAGAGTATCTGCAAGATATTATTAAAATTGTAAATGAAGATGGAAATGTATCTTTAGATTTTTGGTTACGTAATGTAGAAGTTTATATTCGAGACCAGAGCCGTGTTTCGAATGCAAATTGTTTGAAGGTAAAACTCAGACAAACAATACCACCGCTTGTGGGTGGTTTAATTGAATTAGATGATATGGAATGAAATATTTAATTATGCGATTTTATTATTTTGCTCAGATAGAAAAAAGTTATATAGTACACGATACATGAAACTTTTTGTAAAAAACAAGAGTTTAACAAACCCCCAAAATAGCATTTGATTAATTATGAAAATTATCAATATTTATAGCAAAAAAGTACTAAATATATCTACTTAAAAACGAGATAAAATGAGTATGCAAAATAAATCAAAAACTACACCAAGCCCCTAAAATATAGGTGGAACAGGTGAAGGGAAGGAATCAAAATATGATAAAAATCCTATTCGTCTGCCTTGGCAACATCTGCAGATCCCCCATGGCAGAATTTGTTTTCAAAGATATGGTAAAAAAAAGAGGTCTCAGTGATTTATTCATCATTGACTCAGCTGCAACCAGCAGCGAAGAAATTGGAAATCCGGTTCACCCCGGAACAAGGAAGAAATTAAAGCAGTACAATATTTCTGCAGATGGGAAAAGAGCTATACGCCTGACCGGGAATGATTATCAGAAATATGATTATATCATCGGAATGGAGCAGGCTAATATCCGGAATATGATTCGGATTATGGGAGAAGACAGGGATAATAAGGTATTTAAGCTCCTGGACTTTACTAACAATCCCGGAGACATTGCGGATCCCTGGTATACCGGTAATTTTGACCGGACTTATGAAGATATTTACGAAGGCTGTGAGGGATTGTTAGAATATGTTTTAAGGGAACAATAGCTTGAATGCAGTTGTACGAATCATGCAGTACCGGTAGGACCCTCAAGACCGTCTGCTCCGGTCGGTCCGGTAGCCCCATCGGGTCCGGTGGCGCCGGTAGCACCATTTGCGCCGGTAGCGCCTGTTAAGCCGGTAGGCCCGACAGGACCATCGGGTCCGGTAGCGCCGGTAGCGCCGCTTGGTCCGGTAGGACCGGCAGCCCCATCTGCCCCAGTAGACCCCGTTGAACCGGTAGCGCCTGTTGGTCCGGTAATTCCGTCTGCCCCGGTTGGCCCGGTAGCCCCAATAGGTCCGGTACTACCGGCAGCGCCGGTAGCTCCCGTGGCACCGTTAGAACCTGTGGGTCCGGTAATTCCGTTAGCGCCGGTAGCCCCTGTGGCACCCGTTATTCCGGCAGCGCCGTTAGCGCCTGTAGGCCCGGTAGCTCCGATTGCCCCGGTAGCCCCGGTGTTTCCGGCAGCACCGGTAGAACCCACAGCTCCGGTGGGACCCGTGATTCCGTTTGCACCAGTAGCGCCAGCAGCACCAGTGGGTCCGGTAGTACCGTTTGCGCCGGTAACACCTGTATTACCACGCGGTCCTGTGCTTCCGGTGGCTCCATTTGGTCCGGTAGCGCCACTTGCACCAGTGGGACCAGTGATCCCATTCGCACCGGTAGCTCCGGTAACCCCGGTAGGTCCGGTGGAACCATTCGCGCCGGTAGCCCCTGTGTTGCCCATCGCACCGGTGGCACCGGTAGCTCCGTTGGGTCCGGTAGCGCCGCTTGCGCCGGTAGGACCAGTGATCCCATTCGCGCCGGTAGGTCCGGTAACTCCAGTGGGTCCGGTAGAACCATTCGCGCCTGTGGCACCCGTGCTGCCGGTGGGCCCGGTACTGCCGGTAGCGCCGTTTGCTCCTGTAGCACCTCTTGCACCAGTGGGTCCGGTTGAGCCATTCGCACCGGTAGCTCCGGTAGCTCCGGTAGGACCTACACTTCCATCTGCGCCGGTGGGACCAGTCGGCCCTGTAGGCCCGGTAGGTCCGGTTGGCCCGGTGGGTCCCGCATCCTGCAGTAAATCAATGCCATACAGCTGATTATCGTTATACATATCTATCACTCCTTTAATACATTTTTGGGTACATCAATAAAAAACAAATATTATCAATGTACTATTAAATATGCAGGGAATTATAAAGTAGTGAAAATGAATAGAATTTCTGTCATAATATGCAAGGATCTCCGTCAAACTTATATTTATAATTTCGATAGAAGATATCTTTATTCCCATTTTCCACCACAAAACCCCCAAATAAGTGCTGACTTTTTTATAATGGTAGTGTATAATAAATGCATATGTTCACATAAAATAAAATGCAAGGGGAAAAACTATGACTGAGGAAAGACAACAGGAACTTAAGAAATTATTAGTCAGCAATGACTTTCAGGTTGAAAAATATAAAGAGCTGGATATGCAGGAGATTATCATTTTATGCCAGACCGGCAGATCTTTAATGGAACAGAATAAAGAAGATGAAAATGCATTTAAGTTTTTTGAGACAAAATCCAAGTTTCTCTATAATGTAGTTTTGGAAAAACTGAAAGTATTAGAAGAGATGTTTGTTTTATTTTCCAAGGGAACCAACATGCCTTATATTCATTGCGATGAAGATACATTTAATGACCAGATTTTTATATTCTCCAGAGAGCAGTTTGCTCAACGGGAAGCAGCAAAATTAAATGAGGAAAAGAAACCGGTACAGATTATTAAATTCAATAAGGACCAGTTCCTTGGTTTTTACATAAATTTATTCCCAATGGGAGCAAATGCAGTTGTAATTGACCGTGGAGTGAATTCTCTTGAAATCCAATTGGAAGAATTATGTAAGAAACCGGACTATACCAATGCTCCAAAAGAAAAAATACCGGTATTGAATCCGGAACTGCAGCTGACAGCTCTTTATTTCATGCAGGAACTGAGAAGACCTGTTGAAAAAGAAGAAAAACAGGGATTACGGGAATTAGAAGAAGAAATGCTGGTTAATATAAGAAGAGGCAACTATCTGGTGCCGATTCAATTCAAGGAATTAAATGAAGGCGAAGAAGAGCCAAAAGAACTGACCAGAGATAATAAAAATATTATGGTACCATTTGTAAAATACGAGAATGGCGATGTTTACCAGCCGGTATTCACAGACCCCGGAGAATTCCATAAATTTAATAAAGAAAAGAAATTCAGGGCTATTGCAATGCCTTTCCAGAATCTGAATAAAGTAGTTGTGGAGCAGGCAAAGGGAATTGTCTTAAATCCAATGGGCTTTAATCTGCTTCTGGTAAAAGGACAGCTGAATACCAAAGGAGAATAGAATGACGATAAATAAACCGCTCAGACTGGCACTTAAAGCGTTGTCTTATGGAGGAATCGAAATAGATTCAGCCAGACATATGGCTAATCTTAAGGCAATTGATCCGCTGAAGATTTTCTATAAGACAATCGATGATAAGATATACAATGGTGATTATCAGGTGCCGGTCAGAATCTATATGCCGGATGAAGATATTCTGACCGGGGAAGGAACAAAAGGAAACACCTGCCCGGTTCTGATTTTCATTCATGGCGGCGGATGGGTTACGGAAAGCGTTGAGAATTATAACCGTGTTTGCGCCCGTATGGCGAAAAGTACCGGTCATGTAGTTGTATCGATTGAATACAGGCTTGCGCCGGAACATCGTTTTCCTATCGGGCTTATGGATTGCTATGCAGTAGTTAAGGCAGTCTATCAGAACCGCATGATTTTAAATGTTGACCCTGAGCGAATTACAATTATCGGAGACAGTGCCGGAGGCAATCTGACGGCAGCGATCTGCCAGATGGCAAGGGACAGAAAAGAATTCGTACCCCAGAGGCAGATCCTGATCTATCCGGCTGTCAGTAATGATTATTCTGAAAAATCCCCCTTTCTATCCGTGCAGGAAAATGGGACGGATTTTCTTTTGACTGCCAAGAAAATGAGTGATTATCTGGATCTGTATCAAAGTTGTGACGAGGATCGGCAGAGTCCGTATTTTGCACCGCTTCTGGCACAGGATTTTTCCAGTCTTCCTAGAACACTGGTTATTACGGCAGAATTTGACCCTCTCAGGGATGAAGGGGAGGAGTATGCAAGAAAATTAATAGAAGCGGGAAATGCAGTGGAGGTGCATCGTATTAAGGATGCCCTGCATGGTTTTTTTGCGCTTGGGATTATGAGTTATCATGTTCAGGAGAGTTTTGAAATTATAAACAGTTTTTTAAAGGGGGTCTAGGAAATGGCTGAGACCAAGCTGGCCCGTTGGCGAAAATTAGATAACGCGGCGAAAATATTTCCGGCTACCAGCGGGAAGAAGGATACCAGGGTATTTCGCTTTTCTTGTGATTTAAGGGAAACGATCCGGGAAGAAATCCTTCAGGAGGCGCTGGATAAAACCATTGAGGCTTATCCGATGTTCTGCTCTGTGATGCGGAAAGGATTTTTCTGGTTTTATCTGGAGAAAAGTTCCCTGCGTCCTGTTGTAAAGGAAGAGAGTAAACTTCCCTGCAGCAATATCTATGTCCGGGATAAGAAGAGTCTTTTATTTGAAGTAACCTATTTCAAAAACAGAATTAACTTTGAGGTTTTCCATGCACTGACAGATGGTACGGGTGCCATGCAGTTTACCAGGGAACTGGTGAAAAATTATATTCTAAAAGCCCACAAAGAGGAATTTCCGGAAGAGATACCTCTGGACAGTCAGGATCTTACCGATGCAGATATGGAAGACGACAGCTTCTTTAAATATTATTCTAAAACAAAATCAGATGAGAAACAAAAATCTGTTCATTCCTATCAGCTTCGGGGATTGAAATCAGATTATGAAAATATGCATATTACGGAAGGAATGGTGTCCGTAAAGCAGCTTTTGGAAAAGTCCAGGGAATATGGTGTGTCGATGACCGTATTTCTGACGGCAGTTTATCTGTGTGCCATTCACCGGGAAATGAGTCCCAGACAGGAGAAATATCCGGTAGTTCTGATGATTCCGGTTAATCTGCGCAAGTACTTTCCATCCCAGTCCATGCTTAATTTTTTCAGCTGGATTGATGCCGGATTCCAGTTTGAAACGGGAGTTACCACATTCAAAGACGTGGTAAACCATGTGAAAGAGTTTTTTAAAATTGAACTTACCAAGGAGCGGGTTGCAGGCAGGATGAATGAATTCATGAACCTGGAACAGAATCCTTTTTTGAGAGTGGCACCGCTGGCGCTTAAGAATCTCTGTCTGCAGGCAGCGGCAAAGTTTACCTCTAAAAATGTAACCGCAATCTTTTCGAATATGGGTGTTGTGGACATGCCGGAAGTATACCGGCCTTATATTAAATGGTTCCATGTGTTTACCAGTACGCCGAAAACGGAACTCTGTATGTGTTCCTTTGAAGACCATGTTGTTTTAAGCTTTACCTCCAGGTTTGAAAGTGAAAATGTTCAGCGGAATTTTTTCCGCATTCTAAACGAACAGGGCGTTGAAGTGGAGATGCTAAAGGATAAATACCCGGAAAAGCGAAAACCGGTGTATCCCGGAATGCAGTTCTTTAAACTGTTTTCCTTTTTATGTCTGGCGGCTGTGGTAATCTGTGTTATGGCAAATGTAATTATTACACCTCATAGTATTTGGTCACTCTTTGTGGGGGGAGCCATGCTCTGTATGTGGCTGGCACTTGCAGTTGGATTTTACAAACGACGAAATTTACTGAAAAATGCCATGTGGCAGCTGCTGCTTATCATTGCCTGTTGTCTCGCCTGGGATGCTTTTACCGGGTGGAACAGGTGGTCCATTGATTATGTACTGCCGGGTATCAGCCTTCTGACTACGATATCGATCCTGACAATTTCCAAGGTACAGCAATTAGGACCACCGGAATATATGATTTATTACGTAATGTCCGCAGGTGTTGGAATTGTTCCGTTTCTGCTGATATTGACTGGATGTGTAGGTGTCCACTATCCTTCTGTAATCTGTTCCGGACTGTCATTTTTATTTATTGCAGCATTGGTTATATTTAAATGGAAAGATTTTATGGTGGAACTGCATAAGAAATTTCACTTTTAAGGATATAAAGCGGGAATCCCCGCTTTTTCATTTCCGCAAAGTATACAAACAGGGTTCGTATTTCAGGGAGGATAAAAGATGCTGGTAATAAACAGTTTAGAAGAAGGCGCTTCGGTTTTTAAAGCGTTGGGCTCTGATCTCAGAGTGAATATCATAAAGCTGCTTATAAAAAATAATGAAATGAATATGCGGGAACTGGCATCGGCGCTTCATATTACAAACGGTGCCATTACCAGCCATATAAAAAAGCTGTCAGAAGCAGGGATTATCGATGTGCTGACAGAATGCGGCGGCAGGGGAAACCAGAAAATCTGCAGGCTTAAGGTGAATGAAATTCTGGTGGATGCAAAGGAACAGGATAAAAAAGAAATGACTCTGTTAGAGACAGAATTTATGGTGGGGGATTATTGTGATTACGAGGTATACCCCACCTGTGGTCTGGCTACCGGGGATCACCGGATTGGCGGATGGGATAATCCGGAAGATTTTGCAAGACCTGAGCATGTGGATGCAGGTATTATCTGGTTTACCCAGGGATATGTAGAGTACAATATGTCCAGACTGCTGTCACCGGGGCACCATATTTCCCAGATTACGCTCTGTTTTGAGATTTCATCCGAGGCACCCAGTTATAACAATGAATGGATGTCGGATGTTACTTTCAAACTCAATGGGCAGTCACTTGGAAAGTGGACAAGTCCCGGAGACTTTGGAGGAAGACATGGCATTTATACACCGCTGTGGTGGAGCAGAAGCCTGAATCAGTACGGTCTTTTAAAACTGGTAGTCATCAGCCGAAGCGGTACATATGTAGACGGTCTCCAGATATCGAATGTGGGGCTGGATCAGTTACGGCTGGAAGATGCAGGGGTAATCCGGTTTCGATTTGAAGTAGAGAAGGAATCGGAACATGTGGGCGGACTCACGTTATTTGGTGCGGGATTCGGGAATTATAACCAGGATATTATGGTCCGGGTACATTATGAAAATGAATAGATCAGGGCATGTATTCGCTCTTAAGACCAGCTTTGTGGCGACAGCCTGAATTTCGAAAAGATGGGGCATAGAGGAATTGCGTGGACGTCTGCGGTCAGCCGGCAGAGTCCATGTAATTCCTCTATGTCCCATCTTTTCGTATACGCCCCCATCCGCATAGCATCTATTTCTCAACAAAACCTGAATTTATTAAATCTGTAGCTTTAAAAGTGTTAACTTTAAAAGTTTATCCCCCTATTTTGACATTCCCGCGTTTTTGTTATATAGTAAAAAGTAGGGAAAAATATCAAAATATACAGATTTTTTTAATAGGACGGGGGGTTCTATGGAAGAAAGAAGTCATCATCAAATCATTTTCCAGCTAAAAAGCAAGATTATTGTTATTTTTGTTGTCTGTGTTATTATTCCAAGTATTTTCTTTTTAGGCTTTTTTGTAAAAAGCTATTTTTCTTATGCGCTAAAGAGCATCATTGCCGAGAAGCAGAACATCATGAAAGAAACCCATAAAAATATCGAATTACAGTTCTCCAGTTTCAAGGACACTTCAATGTCCCTGTATTATAATGAGGCTGCCAAAAATTATATTAACAGAGAAGACTATTCCAAAGAGGATAAGTACATATCCCAGTTGCTAAGCAGTATTGTGAATTCTGAGAAATATATTGTTTCCGCAGTACTGGATCTGAATGGGATTATATATAATTCGGGTTATCACTATCTGAATTGGGAGGAGTACCTGGATGAACATCTGGAGCAGGTCCTTGATAAAAAAGGGAAGGTGATCTGGATTCCAACGCAGCAGATGTCTGCATCCTACAATCAGAGACCGAAAAACTTTGCACTGGCGAGAGCGATCAACTCTGCGAATCAAAATGTAGGTACCCTGTGGCTGTTTTTCTCAGAAGATCTGTTCACGAATATTTTAAAAAATCCCATATATCATGAAGAAGGCACGGATTATTATATTGTCTCCCGGAACAGGCATATCGTTACCAGCAATTATGAAGAAGAGACAGGGGTGGTTCAAAATGGAGAACTGTTTACGAAGGCGCTCATGCAGCAAAACGGATCCTTTTCCTATCAGGACCCGGATACAGGAAAAGAAAAGACGGTGGTTTGTTCCTCATCCGAGGTGAATGACTGGGTACTTTTAACAGTGACGGATCAGAGTGTTATTTTTAAGGATGTAAACTATATTAAATGGATGGCTTCGGTGATAGCATGCCTCTATGCGGTTTTTTTGTTTACTGCCTATTATATTTTGTCTCACTATATTTTTAAACCAATGCAAAATCTCAGTACGGGCCTGCGCAGAGTATCAGAGCGGGATTTCCAAAGGATCAGGGAAACCGGAAGCGCAGATGAAATGGGAATGCTGACAGCAAATTTTAATTATATGGTGGATGAAATACAATGTCTGATCCGGGATATCAGGGAAGAAGAAAAGGCCAAGAATGAAGAAAAGATCAAAGTGCTCTCTATGCAGATTGGACCGCATTTTATCTACAATACCCTGAATACCATTAAATGGATGGCAGCAGCCAATAAGCAGACGAACATCAAGAAGATGATAGAGTCCCTGATTAAACTAATGGTCAGCGTTACCTATAATACTAATGAGGAAATCACTCTCCGGCAGGAAGTAGAACTGCTGGGCTGTTATGTCTATATCCAGAAAATGCGTTTTATGAATTTTGATTTTGAATATGATCTGCCTATGGAATTGGGGAATTTAAAAATATTAAAGCTGATTCTGCAGCCTTTTGTGGAAAACTGCATTCAGTATGCATTTGGAGATAAGCCGGATGGGGGCAGAATCCTCATGGAGTTTTACAAAGAAGATGCACTCTATGTAAAGATCACAGATAATGGAAAAGGGTTTAATACCGGTGTTCTGGCGGATTGTAATGCGAAGGATACCTCAAAAGGAATGGATCACGTTGGCATTGTAAACGTAATGGAGCGTATCCGCCTGAACTATGGTGAAAGCTATCACGTGTCTATCGTAAGCCATGAGAACGAAGGAACGGAGGTTTTACTGCGGCTTCCGGTTATTGGTGAGGAGGAAGGTATAAATTTTGATTAATATAGTAATTGTAGAAGATGAAATGCTGGTCCGCCTGGGCATGAAAATGTGTCTGGATGAATATTCCGCTGAAATGAAAGTGGCTGCGGCTTTTGGCTCCGGTGAAGATGCTGAACGTTATTTTCAGCAGAATACGGCAGATGTGCTGATTACGGATATTCGTTTGACCGGTGAGACAGGGCTGGATCTGATCAGGCATTTGAAATCCCAGATGTCCCATATGGCAGTCATTGTTCTGAGCTGCTATGAGGATTTTTCTTATGCCAGAAGTGCCATAGAACTTGGCGTGGATAAATACATATTAAAGCATGAACTGTCAGAAGATGAGCTTCCCAAACTGGTTTCCGAAATTTATCAGAAAAAATTAAAAAAGGGCATGATCTCCAAGGGCAGAAATGATAATCCGGTTTTTTTTGAAGACGGAAATGGAGATAAGCGCTATCGTATTGCTTATATAAACCTGAGAGGAACCGGAGAGCGGACAACAATCAGTGAAGAAAATACAGATTATGATTTTCTCGTTGAGATCCTCCAGGAAATATTGAATATTAACCACATGGGAGAATGTTTTTTAAGACACGGAAAGGAAGTCTTCTGTATTATGCGGTTTGAACCGGAAGAGACATCCGATCAGATCAATAAAAAAGTACTGGATTTTTATCAGAATGCCAGAAAAAATATGAAGAATTATTTTAATAAAAATCTATTTCTGTCCATTACGGACATATTTGACAGTCTGAGTCAGGTGAATCATTTTTATAAAGAAGCCAAAGAGGGATGCAGCCTGTCTTTTTACTATGAAACTTCCAGACTGATAGAACTTCACAATTCCACGTACCGGGAGCAGATAATGCCGGCGCCTGTATTTGAAAAAGAAGAGGCATTTAGTGAGCAGTGGATGGAACAGGCATCTGTACAGATGGAACGGTTCTTAAAAGCGGAAAAGGAAGCGAACCGGCCGCCGGAAGAGGTAAAGCTGCAGGTGGTAAAATTTATACATGATATGGAAGATTATCTGAGTAAATATTACCAGACAGAACTTTATAAATTATTTTCCAAGGAAGAATCTCCTAACTATATTCTGGTAAATAGTTTTGATTCGGGGCAGGAGCTGCTGCTATGGCTGTCCGATATCCGAAAGCGGGTACAGGCTTATCTCATGGACAAAGAGAGTATGGCTGAAAAAATGGAATCCTATCTGGAAGAGCATTATGTCAAGGATTTGCCGCTGAAAGAGGTTGCTGAACATTTTCATATGAGTACAGCCTATTTCTGCCAATATTTTAAGAAACATACAGGGGATACTTTCGTTCATTATCTCAATTGCCTGCGGATTGAAAAAGCAAAACCACTGCTGCTAAAGGGGGAAGAGTCCGTTGAGGAAATTGCTGCAAAGGTAGGAATTATGAATAGCAATTATTTTTTCCGGGTATTTAAACAGATCACCGGGAAAACAGTAGGTGAGTTTAGAAAAGGCGTTTTTATGGATTCTGATATAAATTATGTGAATAAATCATAATATCGTGAACAGGCAGTTAGGAAAGTGGAAAAGACAGAAAAATATTGAATAAATGAATAAATTTTCTTACTAGTGAAAAAGAAGCCTTCTTGTTAGAATAAATATATCAAATGATATGGGAGGTATCAATATGAAGAAGAAAATGATCAGTGCTTTATTGTGCGTAAGTATGGCGGCAGGTATTTTGTCGGGATGCGGAGGCGGTACGGAGCCGGCACAGACGCAGGCCAGGGATACAAAGGTTTTGGAGACTACAGAAGCGGCGGCTGAAACAGAAAAAGCAGAAGAAACACAGGCAAAGGCTTCTGAAACCACCGGGGCAGTGACAGAGAAGACGACAGAAAAGAAGACAGAAAAAGAAAGTACGGGCGGGGATGCAAATGCGGGAGACATTGGCGGAAAACTCGTGGTATGGGAGCATACGGCGCAGTTTGAGGCACCTCTGAAAGCTGTAATCGAAGGATTCAATAAGAAATACCCCAATGTGGAGATAGAGTACCAGATTAAGACCTCCGATCAATATTACAATTTGCTTCAGACAGCGATGCAGGCGGGCGAAACACCGGACTTGTTCTGGACAAACGGCACAGCTACCACGAATCTGGAGGCTTACGTAAAACAGGGACTGTTAATGGATCTGACCGATAAAGTGGATTTTTCTTTATACGACGGAACAAATGCAATGAGCCTGGTTAAGGTGGACGATAAAACCTACGCATCTCCTACAGCAGAAGTAGGTGGACGAGCTGTATTCTATAACAAAGATATTTTTAAAGAACTGGGACTGGAAGTACCGAAGACATTCAGTGAATTTGAATCGGCTCTGGCAAGTATCAATGAAGCAGGTTATCTTCCGATTTCCTTTAGTGCTTCCGATCCGTGGGCAATCTTATTCCAGTTTGAACCGGTCCTGGCAGCGACGGCATTGGATTGGATTCAGGGATATGTAGATACCGGAGAAGCGAAAGTAAACGATCCGAAAGTGGTAGCAGCTTATGACAAGATGTTAGAATGGGCAGATAAAGGATATTATGGGCCTGGATATACCGGAGTGGATGAGTCCGGTGCATTGCTTGCATTCTCCAAAGGTGACGCGGCAATGTGTATCGAAGGAACCTGGAATATCCAGACTATCCAGGAAAATAACCCCGAGCTGAACTTTGGCGCATTCCAGCTTCCTACGGAAGATGGTAAAAGACCGTTTGTAGGAACCAGTTCCGTTGGTTTTTCCGTCAGCAAGGACACGGAAAATCCGGATGCAGCACTTGCATTTGTGAACTATTTTTCTAGCCTGGAAGGGCAGACAGCCTGGATTAAATCTTTAGATTCCATTCCGTGTACCGATAAGATTGTATCGGAAAATGAAGTGATTAACGAAATTGCCCAGTTTGATATCCAGACGGAGAGCTACTACAATATTCTGGGATATTTGGAGAAAGAGGGGGAAAGCCCCAGAAATGTATGGGAAGAGGATCAGACAAAAGTATTTACCAAAGGTATGACAGCACAGGAATTTACGGATGAACTTGCGGCACTGACCCGTTAAAACAGGATAAACGGATAGGAAAGGGGTGTTGTACCATCCAGACGGGTGTTTGTACAGCACCCCCTGATTTTATAATGAAAGGGGTGCCTGCAATGAGAAAAAGAAAGGCATACATCGGTTTTATAGCACCGGGATTTTTGATTTATACCATATTTATGATAGTACCGATTATATGTGCCGTTTATTTCAGCTTCTTTGAATGGAGCGGCATTGGAGATATGAAATTTATTGGTCTGGATAATTTTAGAAAGCTGATGTTTGATCCCAGAATGTCGAAAATATTTTTCAATGCACTGGGCAATAACATTAAATATCTTGTCTGCGTATTGCTTGTAATTACACCGCTGCAGATCTTTTTTGCCTACATGATCTATATAAAGATCAAATTCCATAAATACATCCGTATGATGTTATTTTTACCGTACGTAATCAGTACGTCAATTGTTGGGTTTTTTGCAATCATTATGCTGGATCCCAATATTGGAGTTCTCAATGAGATAGTGGGAAGCCTGTTTGGCAACCAGGCAAAAAGTGCATGGCTGGGCAATCCGGACCTGGTATTTAAAATATTTGTTATGGTGGTAATCTGGCAGTGTATCGGCTCCGGTATGATGATTTTTTATGCTGATATGCAGGAGATACCGGAGGAAATTATTGAAGCCAGCATTATTGACGGGGCGAGCGGATGGAAGCGGTTTCGGTATGTGGTACTGCCATCACTGAGCGCTTCTATGTCTACAAATATTACACTGAGCGTGATCTATGCTCTGACGATGTTTGATATCCCTTATATTCTGGTTGGCCCCCAGGGTGGAGTGAATAATAAGATTGATTTTGTCAATATGGTGTTCTACCGTTACGCTTTTGGCGGTACTTATTTCGGGGAAACGTCTATCGGATTTGGTTCCAGCATCAGTGTTGCCATGTTTCTTATTATTCTTACGTTTTCTCTGGTCACTACAAAATTATTGAAGCGTAAGAAGGATTAGGAGGGGATATAATGGGGAATATGATGAGAAAACGGCAAAAAAAGTCAAACAGAAGAATTGAATCAAAACGGGCTGTAATCGGGAAAAATATCATCTCGGTAATCCTGGTTATTTACACCTTTTTATCTATCTTTTTAATCGGAAATACGATCCTTTCATCTTTTAAGACAAAACAGGATCTGATCAATAATACCATAGGTTTTCCGAAAGAATTTACAATGAATAATTTTAAAATTGTTCTGGGGGATGATGGATTTTTACGCTACTTTTTTAACAGTATTTTTCTGGTTGGAGTCTCTTTAATGCTATTGGTTATAGTGGCTTCCATGGTTGCATACGGACTTGCCCAGTATCGGTTTAAGAGCCGTAAATTTTTGCAGACCTATTTTTTAGTGGGGCTTATGTTTCCTATCCAGTTGGGAATACTGCCGCTGTATATCATGCTTTCCAGGCTTCATCTGACTAATAATCTGCTGGGATTGGCGCTGATCTATACTGCGAATATGTCTTTTCCGGTGTTTGTCTTTACGAAATTCTTTAATGAGTTGCCGGAATCCCTGATTGAGTCGGCGCGAATTGACGGAGCAGGGGAGTTTCAGATATTTAAAAGCATCATTACACCTATTTCAAAACCGGTAATTGCTACCGTTGGGCTTTTAAACTTTGTTACGATCTGGAATGATTTTTATCTGCCGCTGGTATTTTTGACAAAGGCTTCTGTGCGAACTCTTACGCTGGGCGTATATTCCTACACTGCAAATTTTCTTGCAAACTGGAATAAGGTTTTTGCAGCAGCAACTGTTGCGCTGATTCCTGTCATTATTATATATTTTCTTTTCTCGGATCAGATTGTGGCAGGGCTTACAGGCGGAGCCGTGAAGGGGTAGGTGCGATATGATATATGATATGCTGGACGGTTTTTAAAAAATACGATTATTGTACAGACCAGGAGGTATTATGATGGAGGGAAAGTGGATCTGGATTTCAGAACATCAGGAATCGGAAAATGAAAGGGGCTGCTTTACCGCAGAATTTTATGCCGGGTGGGAGCCGGAGGATATAAAACTAATGATCTGCGGGGTTACCAGATACATTGTTTATTTAAACGGAAAAGAAATCGGACGGGGACCGATCCGTTCCGGACCGGGTGAATTATTTTATGATTTGTATGATATGACCCCGGATGTTAAGCCTGGCAGCAACTTTCTTGCAGTGCGGGTGTGGAGTTACGGATGGTCTACCTATCAGACTGTTGCAGAAGAGGGGAAAGTATGGTTTCAGGTTGCTTCCAATGATGAAGTATTAACAGCTTCCGGGGAGAAAACGAAATGTGCAAAAGACAGCGGCCATATTTCTCATACGGTAAAGAGAAATGTGAACCTGGGCTTTGGAGATTATTACAATGCCAATAAATTTGACAGCCGGTGGATGGAAGAACCGGAGATATCAAAAAACTGGGGAACAGCCAGGGTATTGGAATACAGCCAGGGCAGGTTAAAAAAGAATCCGCTGCGTCAATTCCAGAGGGAGGCAAAGACCCCTGCAAAGATTAAAAGGATACAGGAGGTAATGCCAGGGTGCCAGCAATTTTCTGTAAATACAAGAAATGCTTTCTTCCCGGGGCGCAAAGATGCAGACGAGACGATATTTTCCGGGTTTTTGGGGTGTGAGATTATTGTACCACAGGATATGGAGGGTGTGATTGCATTTCCAAACAGGACCTGGAATGGGATAATCGGGGATTTTACTATAGATGGAAAGCTGTATGAGGTTTCCAATGAACATAGGGAAATACCGGTATTTCTAAAAGAAGGAAAGCACTTCTTCCTGCTGCAGATATCGGGGAAATTTGATGATTTATATTGCCATATGGAATTTTGCTTTCCGGAGAAGCTGATGGTGGCAGGAAACTTTTTCGTAAAAGGGCCTACATCCAGAATCGTTCCGGTGGTTGATGGATATAAAAGGGTATATGGAGGTTTGGATGAATATAACCGGCTGGAGGATTATCCGGATATTCATAAACGTTTATTCATGGTATCCTCACTGGAAGAAATGGTGGAGGCAGGAGGTCCGGTTACCTACATAGAGCCGCAGTATATTTTTAGTGATGCATATATCTACTCCCTGGCGAAGAGAGATAAAGTAGTTGCAGAATCAGCCGTGGAGCCCCGGCATCTGGGAATGCTGTGGGACAATCAGGAAATTACCGTGTTAGACCCTCCGGTATCCAATGGCTGGAATCGGATGATTGTGGACTTCGAGGATATCTACGCCGGGAGTCTGGAATTTACAATAAAAGCGCCGGCGGGAACTATTTTAGATATCTACTGCTTTGAAAATATGTATCAGGGGGAGATCGATTATACCATAGGTCTGAATAACAGCGTGCGTTACATCTGTAAAGAAGGATGGCAGTCATACCGTTGTATGGCACGTATGGGGATGCGTTATGCCATGCTGACCTTCCGGGAATGCAGGAATATAGTGATGATTCGGGATTTCAGAGTCAGCTATGCAACTTATGCGCCCAGTAATTTCGGAGGATTTGCTTGTGATGACTATCTGTTAAACCGGATTTTTGAAATGTGCCGCCATACCCATCAGCTTTGTATGGAAGATAGTTTTACGGACTGTCCAACTTATGAACAGGCTTTCTGGATTGGAGATGCAGGCATCAGTGCCGTTACAAATGCCTACCTTTTTGGAGAATATGACCTGATAAAGCACAGTATAGAGCTCTCTGCAGAAGCCAGGGCAAATACACCCCTGCTAAATGCTTTGACACCTACGGACTGGAATACTTCTATTCCAATGTGGACCATGAACTGGATCATCTCAATTTTCGAGTATGCAAAGGTGAGCGGCGATACAGCTATCTTCCCACAGATGTATGGTGTGGTAAAAGAAACCCTGAATTATTATGCAGGATTTATACAGGAGGACGGAGGTTTCTTAATTAATGCCTGGAATATGATGGATTGGGCAGATATGGATATTCATAATCATGGTGTAGTCACGGGACAGCAGGCTGTTTTGGCATATTGTTACGGATTAGCTGCAGCGTATGCGGGAAAAAATGATCATGAGGAAGACGCAGCCTATTTTGGGGACTGCAGAATGAGGCTTTTAGCTTATATGGATACGAAGCTCTGGGATTCTGATAAAAAAATGTATCGGGACGGCTATTCTCCCCAGTATGGACCTTCCCGTACATTCAGCATACAGACACATATTCTGCTGCTGCTTTATGGCGGAATCCTGGATGAAGATAAGAAGAAAATAGCAGAGGATTACATTCTTCATGCTCCAAAGGAAATGATACAGGCCGGTTCTCCATTTATGCTTTATTACCAGTATGAGTGTCTGGTGAGACAGGGCAGACTGCAGGATATTATGGATGATATTAAAATCCGATGGGGTGAAATGCTGAAATATGATTCCACTACCTGCTGGGAAGTATTTCCGGGCTTTTACGAAGTCAGCAGAACCAGAAGTTACTGTCATTCCTGGTCGGCTTCACCCGCATATTTTTTCATTAAATATGCCCTTGGGGTACAGATGCTGGAGGATGGCTTTGCAAAAGTAGAAATAAAAGATCCGTTATGGGATATGAAGTGGTGCAGAGGAGATGTGCCTACACCTCATGGAGTAATCCATATTGAGTGGAGCAGGGAAAGTGGAAGGAAAGAATGCAGAGCCAGGATACCGAAGAAAATACAGGTTGTATATGAGGAAAAGTCTGATTGTGAAATGAGGATTCACCGGTTTGGATAAAGGAAAGAGCCTGCAAAAATGCCGGTAAATTTGACAACATGTCCGAAAGGTGTTACACTTACTCTATCAGCATCTCCTGGTGAAAGGGCGCTGAGGTAAATTAAATATGAACTCGAAACAAGTCACTTTTATAATGAAAGTGGCTTTTTTTATTTCCTACAGGGAAAAGAAAGATATGAGGTCAATATTATGGGAGACAAAAATCCAAAAAAAGGCAAGAAGAAAAAGAAAAGTGCAGTATTGCCATCTGCAGTGACTACAGAAGCAGCTGAACCGGAACTTGTGCAAAAGAAGAAAAAAATACAGTAAGAAAGTTGTGTTTGCCCAATAGAGAGAAGGACAATGTTATCAAAAATAAAAAAATAAATATAGGGATTGGTTTTGTAACAGGCAGAAAGAATTTTCGAAAGGTAGTAAGATCGTACCTGAATGACTGGAAAGATTCACAGACGATTGACATCAAAAAATATGCACTTCATTTATTTGTGGCATATGACCTGAAGTTTACCAACACAGAATTGTCGGATTATCAGATTGTGGATGAAGAAATACTGGATTTGATAGACTCGGTGCACTATTTGGGAAAAGCAGCCATAGCAAATGAAGCATCTGCCTTAGTTTCAAAAAAAATTCTGAGTGTCAGAGATGCAAAATTAATCTTTGGTGAAGGATATGCCATGAAGCGTAACGCAGTGCTATATTTCGCCATGTTAAATAAGATGGATGAATTGATATTTCTGGACGATGATGAGTATCCTATTGCCAATGTGCAGATGGGTGAAAGTCTAATGTGGGTAGGGCAGTCAGTGCTCGAGTCTCATATTCAGAATATTAAGGGATCAGATATGACAAACGGCTGTCATTGTGGTTATATCTCTCCAATTCCCAAGATATCTTTCGATGAAAATTTCACGGAACATGATTTTCAGATCTTTATAGAAGCCATCAGCAATGATATTATTAACTGGGAATCCGTCAGGGAAAAGATGGAGAACGGCGGCGTTACCTATGCAGATATAGGTAAAATCGACCATGGAGTTGTCAGTGAAGTAAAAGAAAAAAATGGTATGAAGTTTATATCAGGTGCCAATCTCGGCATTAATCTGAAAGATCCAGACAAACTATTTCCGTTTTATAATCCTCCCGGGGCGAGAGGCGAAGATACTTTTTTAAGTACTTGCATTGGAGAGAATATCATTACAAGAATCCCGTGTTATACCTTTCATGATGGGTTTTCAGCGTATGGAAGCTTATTATCCGGAGCACTGCCAAATGAACTAAAAGCAATGAAATCCAATGGGGGAAGTATTTCCAAACGATTTTTAAAAGCATCCATTGGCTGGGTCAGGTATAAGCCTCTTCTGTTATATATTACCCAAAGAGCCAAGTATGAGGACGCAATGGAGAATATTGAAAAGAGTCTGAAATTTACCATACCGAAAATCTGTAAACATTTTGGGAATGATGATTTTTATGTATTATTAGAAGAACTGGATTTTTTCCGAAAGCACGTAGTTGAACATTATCAGGACTTTGAAAATACAAAGCAGGCGTGGATGAGAATTATGCACTCAATGACACTAAATAAGGTGCTGACAACCGTTGACTGCAATTTGGAACTTTCAGAGTCGGTCTGATATCATTACATCTTTCGCGTTCATGGATAACTAAAATAGTTCCGCTGCCAGTGTTATGGCGCGGAACTTTTTTGTTACTATGTAAGAACATTTTTGGCCTGATCGTACCTATGGGGTAATAGTTTCGGATTATGATGTTGGAGTCTCTGTAAGAAGTAATACAAATAAATTTGGGTTTTGCTGATTAAAGACGCTTTGTAGATGTAGGTAGTGTACGGAAAGATGGGTGTGGGAAACTGGCATGGGCTCCGTCAGCTGGCCGCAGAACTGGTATTTTCTAACCTTTCCGAAGCGCTTTTTGGCGGCACGCGGGCATTCACCGAGAAATCCTGATGCATTTCTCGGTTCAGTACCCGCTTAGTATCCGATGGGAGCCAGTCGAATACTATCCGCCAAAAAACACTCCGGAAAGGTAAGTAAATACTCAGTTCTGCTCTACGCTTCCTCCGCCCATGCCAGTTTCCCACACCCATCTTTCCGAGATCCAGGTTGCCGCCACAAAGCTGGTTTTCTCAGCAGGTTGGAACCCCTGGGCTGTGGCTGGCTGTTCTTTATTGGATGCTGCGCAGTATGTTTCGGCTGTTTGCGTAAAAGAAGATGGAAGTTTGTTCCTTTTTCTGGTTACAGAATGGAAAACAAATTCTGTTTTCAAGATCAGTTGCTTTACGCCAATCACGTCCGGCATGCCACACCCCCGGGGTCCCATCATTCTGAGAAAACCAGCTTTGTATCAACGAATGCTATCTCGGAAAGAGAAGGGGGCGGACCAGGACATTGGTTTGGAAGGCGTATAGCAGAGCTGAGCATTTACTTACCTTCCCGAAGTGCTTTTTGGCGGATAGTATTCGACTGGCTCCCATCGGATACTAAGCGGGCAGTGAGCTGCGAAATGCATCAGGATTTCGGAGCGAATGCCCGCGTGCCGCCAAAAAGTGCTCCGGGAAGGTTAGAAAATACCAGTTCTGCGTTAAGCCTTCCAAACACCTGTCCTGGTCCGCCGCCTTCTCTTTTCGTACACTAACTACTAATACAAAGCGTCCTTCCTCAGCAAAACCCAAATTTAATGTCTAGTAACTTTAAGTCTTATACTAACTATATAAGATCTTGGAGGGTTCGCTTTAATTAGATTCAGATAAAGATCTCGGGTTCTTTTTGTGTCTCAGAACAATTTGCAATTAAGAACCCCCTGAACTTCTTGTAAAATTCTGATTCCATAGCCTTAGCATTCTGCGGGCAGGTTTTTATACAGGCACAGCAATGCAGGCAGCTGCCTGGATCCGTAATATTTTTCGGATCTTCCCGGTCAATGATACCCATGGGACAGACGGTGGCACAGATTCCACAATTATTGCATGAATCCATAGTAACCGGACCCCATGGAATGCCCGGGGCGGAACGTTCTTTATAAGGATGGTTTCCCGGAATATGTAATGGTTTTATAGCTTCGTGGGAGTCAATACCAGTGATCTTATCCCGGACGGCTTCAGCAAATTTTTTAGCTTCTGCGAGGTCAAATACATTGGGGCGTCCGCCTGCAATTTCACTTCCATATGAATGTTCCCCGATAAAAGCACCCGCGCCTGCAGTTATAAAGCCCTGCGCTTTCAGCAGATCAGATAATTCAAGAAGAGCATCTTCAAAAGCCCGGTTTCCATAGAGAACAACAGGAATACAAAGCGTCTGGTTCCCATGAAGGCGGTGAAACAGATCTTCTAATATTGCGGGGATTCTGCCACCGTAGACAGGGATGCCAACGATCAGCAGATCTTCACTGGCGAAATCGGGGAAGTCTTTTGTTCTGTCATAGGTTACGTCATGATTATGAATTTTGGTTTGAAAAACAGCAGAAATAGTATCTGTAATTTTTCTTGTGGTGCCGGTGGGGCTAAAGGTTAAACAGTGTACACTTTTGATATTCATGATATTCCTCCTTGGTTTAGTTGGGGTAAAATGTTAGTTATGTGTTTATTGTACTGCAAATGATTAGGAAAAGCTACTTGATACGTAAACTATGTACGGACTGCAGAACCGACAGTAAAGATTTACCTATTTTTACAAAATCCCTTGACAAATCCCCCCATCTTGATTATTATGGAAAATATATCACAAAAGATATCATAATAAAAAGGTAGTGAGAAAGAGGAGTACATTCAAAACCCTGACAGAGAGAATATTTCATCGGCTGGAAGAATATTCAAGGCAGTGTGAATGGAAGGTAGCTTTTGAACCGGAGGATTGAACCGGATGAAATTGTGGATAACCTGGCGGATTTGCCGGATATCTGTGGATAAGATTTCATCGTAAAGTAGATTTTCACGTATCATCCACGTTATCGGATGACTGAGATGTATTTGCAGAAGATTTCTGTAAATATAAATAAAGGTGGTACCGCGGATTATTCGCCCTTTGCAGAAGCAAGGGGCATTTTTTTATGCAAAATCAGGCAGGGAAATGGGAATCCGTATATTTTATAACCCATATATGTATGTGCAGAGGGATCTGCACGGGCAGCTAAAAATGAAAAAGGAGATAATAGGACAATGAGCAAAGAATTAGCAAAGACTTATGATCCGAAAGGAATTGAAGACCGCTTATATGATAAGTGGATGAACAAGAAATATTTTCATGCAGAAGTAGACAGGAGCAAAAAACCCTTTACGATTGTGATGCCGCCGCCGAATGTTACGGGACAGCTTCACATGGGCCATGCACTGGATAATACCATGCAGGATATTCTGATCCGTTATAAAAGAATGCAGGGATATAATGCTTTATGGCAGCCTGGAACGGATCATGCAGCGATTGCGACTGAAGTCAAAGTCATAGAGAAGCTGAAAGAACAGGGAATTGATAAAGATGAGATCGGCAGAGATGAATTCTTAAAACATGCCTGGCTGTGGAAAGAAGAGTACGGCGGAAAGATCATCAACCAGTTGAAGAAGTTAGGTTCCTCGGCTGACTGGGACAGAGAACGCTTTACCATGGATGAAGGATGCTCCAAAGCGGTTGAAGAAGTATTTATCAAATTATATGAAAAAGGTTATATCTATAAGGGTTCCAGAATTATTAACTGGTGTCCGGTATGTCAGACTTCCATTTCAGATGCAGAAGTAGAGCATGTGGATCAGGACGGAAATTTCTGGCACATTAATTATCCGGTAGCAGGGGAAGAAAATGCTTTTGTTGAAATTGCTACCACAAGGCCTGAGACGCTTCTTGGAGATACAGCGGTTGCAGTAAATCCGGAGGATGACCGTTACAAACACCTGGTAGGCAAAATGCTGAAACTGCCATTGACTGACCGTGAAATCCCGGTTGTTGCAGATGAATATGTTGACAAGGAATTTGGAACCGGATGTGTTAAGATTACGCCGGCCCATGACCCTAATGACTTTGAAGTGGGAAAACGCCACAATCTGCCGGAGATCAATATCATGAATGATGATGCCACCATCAATGAACTGGGCGGAAAGTATGCGGGCATGAGCCGTTATGAAGCCAGAAAAGCAATGGTTGCGGATTTAGAGGAGATGGGACTTCTCGTTAAAGTAGTTCCACATGCCCACAATGTTGGTACCCATGACCGCTGTAAGACCACCGTTGAACCTATGATCAAACAGCAGTGGTTTGTAAAAATGGAAGAAATGGCAAAGCCGGCGATTGAAGCATTGAAGAACCATACTTTAAATTTTGTACCTGAGCGTTTTGATAAGATTTATCTCCATTGGCTTGAAAATATCCGTGACTGGTGTATTTCCAGACAGCTTTGGTGGGGACACCGGATACCGGCGTATTATTGTGATGACTGCGGTGAGATCGTAGTATCCAAAGAAGTACCAGCCGTTTGCCCGAAATGCGGCAGCACACATCTGACACAGGATGAGGATACCCTGGATACCTGGTTTAGTTCTGCACTGTGGCCTTTCTCTACTTTAGGCTGGCCAGACAAAACAGAAGACCTGGATTACTTCTTCCCTACGGACGTATTGGTAACCGGATATGACATTATCTTCTTCTGGGTTATCCGTATGGTATTCTCAGCGCTTGAGCAGACAGGGGAAGTTCCGTTCCATCACGTACTGATTCATGGACTGATTCGTGATTCCCAGGGACGTAAGATGAGTAAATCCCTTGGAAATGGAATTGATCCGCTTGAAATTATCGAACAATACGGTGCAGATGCACTTCGTCTGACCCTTATGACCGGAAATGCACCGGGAAATGATATGCGTTTCTATATGGAACGTGTGGAGGCAAGCAGAAACTTTGCTAATAAGGTATGGAATGCGTCCAGATTTATTATGATGAACCTGGAAAAAGCAGAGGTTCCATCCCGGATGAATCTTTCAGACTTAACCGGAGCAGACAAATGGATTTTGTCCAAAGTAAACACGCTTGCAAAAGACGTTACAGATAATATGGATAAATACGAACTGGGCATCGCTGTTCAGAAAGTATATGATTTCATCTGGGAAGAATTCTGTGACTGGTATATTGAAATGGTGAAACCCCGTCTCTATAACGATGAAGATACTACCAAATCAGCAGCACTGTGGACATTAAAGACTGTTTTGGCAAATGCCCTGAAACTGCTGCATCCTTATATGCCGTTTATTACAGAAGAAATTTTCTGCACTCTTCAGACAGAAGAAGAATCAATTATGATTTCCGAATGGCCGGAATTTAAAGAGGAATGGAACTTTACGGCAGATGAGCAGGCAGTAGAGACTATTAAAGAAGCGGTACGTGGAATCCGAAATGCCCGTACCGGAATGAATGTTCCGCCAAGCAAAAAAGCAAAGGTATTTGTGGTTTCCGAAAAGGAAAATATCCGTGAGATATTTGAAAATGGAAAGGTATTCTTCGCTACCCTGGGATATGCAAGTGAGGTCACTGTTCAGGCAGACCGCTCGGGTATCGGGGAAGATGCAGTATCCACAGTGATACCGGAGGCAGTTATCTATATGCCTTTCGCAGAGCTGGTAGATATTGAAAAAGAAATCGATCGCTTGAAAAAAGAAGAAGAACGCTTAGGGAAGGAACTGGCAAGAGTAAATGGAATGTTAAGCAACGAACGTTTTGTTAGCAAAGCGCCTCAGGCAAAAATAGATGAAGAAAAAGGTAAGCTTGCAAAATATACAGAAATGATGGAACAAGTAAAAGAGAGATTAGCGCAGCTGCAATAAAAGAGACACAAAGTAAGGAATAATTTTAAACAAAGAAACGCCGAACCACTGCATAAATATAATGTTAAGCATGGGTTCGGCGTTTTTTAGACCACCCTGATGACGGTGGACACGTTATTTCCTTCGAAATATGAAACTGAGAATAATATTCGTTGCGATTGCAGCGCAGCCAGTAATAAAACAAATCTTAGCAATCAGGTGGTGCCCGTGTTTTTCAAGGTAACCAGCACCTATGATCAGGCCAAGAGAACCGGCATATGATATTGCTCTAAAGAGAATACGGACCGCTCTGTGCTTTGCAGCAGCTTCTAAAGAATTGTCAACTAAACTTGCCACACCTTCCACAGTATTCTCAATCACATCACCCGCATGTTCCATCATTTTCTCAAATCTTTCTTCAGTCATAATTAAAACCTCCTTATATATACATACAGAATGTATGTAAAATTGTAAAAAATAAATTGCTGTGCAGCAATCTATCTTTCCGGAAATATTGTTTCCAGTTTCTCAAATACAGTAAGCAATTCATCATCGATAATTGGCAGTCCCACGCTGTTAAGTATATTTGCGGCATATCTGAGCTTGATTCTAAAGTCTTCCCGGTTTTCCATAAAAATGAAAGGGCATAGCCATATTTCCATAAGGACGGAAAGCAGCTCCGCCACAATTTTGGGGTTTTCTGCCTGAACAGATCCATCTGACATTCCTTCTTTAATAAACTCCAGAAAGATCCCTTCTGCATTTTCTTTCACACTGTTCAAATACGCAGCAACCAGTTTTGGATTATCAAGAAAAGTCTTGGATAATGCCAGAAAAGTATTCACCTGATCCTCAGACGACACCGAGCAGAGTACGATTTTTCTTAATTTTTCCAGAGCAGTCAGTGAAGTATCTTCCTTAATTGTTTCAAAAGGCACTGCTTTATGAAACATGTAGGTGGTAACGGCATCTACCATTTGTTCTTTATTTTTGAAATGATGATAGATTGCTCCGCGTGTCATGCCCATAGCATCTGCAACGTCCTGTAATGTGGTCTGTTCATAACCTTTTTCTATGAACAGCTTCATGGACAGTTCAAGTATGCGGTTTTCCGTAATTTCCGGATATTTATTCCGTGCCAAATTTTTTCCTCCTTTCCAACATGCTATATTAGATACATACTGCATGTATCTAATATAGCATGTTGGGTATTTTATGTCAATATCTTCTTAAAAGTTTTTATATTTTCATATTTAAGAACTTAAGGAAATATTTAAAATATTTTTGAAACCCTTTTTTCAAATTTAGCGTCTAATATATAGTAACATCTAACTGTCTGCATGGTTTTGTACAATAAAGTTTACAAGTTGGATACAAGCAGATGCATTTTTTGATACATTTATTCGTTATAATGAAAAAATCAACCGATAAGGGGGAAAGTGGAATGCACTATATGCTTAAAACATATCTGAAATTATTGCAGCAGGCCAATTTAGTAAAATCCTGTTGTTTATATGGAAAGAAAGATCAGATCATTGAAAATTTAACTTTTGATTCCAGGGAAACGATGAAAAGGGGACTATTTATATGTAAAGGAGCAGCATTCAAAATAGACTATCTCAGGCAGGCTTTCAAAAATGGAGCTGTCTGTTATATTGGAGAGGAGCATTTTCCCCTGGATTATGAAGTTCCTTACATACTGGTAAAGGATATCAGAAAAGCAATGCCTGTTTTAGCAAAGCAGTTCTATGAGGACCCCTCCAGGGAACTGGATTTGGTAGGGATTACAGGAACCAAAGGAAAGACAACCACTTCTTATTATATCAAGGCGATTATGGATGAGTATCAGAAATCCATTGGTCTGCGCAGTATGGGAATTATTTCATCTATTGAGGTTAAAGATGGTGTGGAACATAAAACATCCAGCATGACAACGCCGGAATCTATGGAACTATACCGGCATATGAAAAATGCCGTATCATCCGGAAAGCGCAGTATGGTTATGGAAGTTTCCAGCCAGGCACTGAAGTACCAGCGGGTGCGGGGGCTGAACTTTGATGTGGGTGTTTTCCTGAATATATCAGAGGATCATATCAGTCCCTCGGAACATGATGACTTTGAAGATTATTTCAGTGCAAAACTATCCATTTTCCGACAATGTCAGACAGCGTGCATTAATCTGGACTCAGATAAGGCAGACCGGATTCTTCAGGCATCCAGGCTGGCGAAGTCCGTTATTACTTTTGGTACAGGACAAGCCGATCGGATTGATGGGGACGTTAAAAATGGCAGAATACCCGATATTTTTGGGTATGATATCCAACAGGAAAAAGGGAGGATTAATTTCCGGGTAAAAAGCGGACGTTTTGATGAACGATTCACACTTGGTATGCCCGGAGTTTTTAATGTTGAGAATGCATTAGCTGCAATTGCGGTTGCGTATTTATATCATATTCCCGTTGAATATATGATTGCCGGTTTGAAAAAGGTAAAAGTGAAAGGACGGATGGAGCAGTACGTCAGCCACAAAAGGAGGCTTACGGTGATCGTGGACTATGCCCATAACAGACTGAGTTTTGAAAAGCTTTTCCAGTCAGTATTGATGGAGCATCCTTTCTCTAAGATTGTATCTGTTTTTGGCTGCCCCGGCAATAAAGCTTATAACAGAAGAAGGGATCTGGGACTGATCGCGGGCCTGTATTCAAAAAAAGTATACCTATCCGCAGATGATCCGGGAGAAGAGCAGTTTACACATATTTCAGGAGACATCGCACGTTATGTAGAAAGTGTCGGCTGTCCCTATGAATGTATTGAAAACAGAGGAGACGCAATCAAAAGGGCTATTGAAGAAGCAGAAGAAGAGAGTGTGGTACTGGTATTGGGGAAGGGATGTGAGACACATCAGAAAATAGGAAAGGTCTCCTGTGCATATCCTACAGATGCTAATTTCGTTAAAAAATATTTATAAGGTTATAAAAAACTTATTTCTTGTGGGATGATCCCTCTAAAGCGGCTGTGTGAATGGAAACACTGCTGTTTAGGAGGGATTCTTTTTATGTCTTAAAAGAAACAGGTTCTAGAGCGAACAATTTCTTGAATTTGGGTTTTGCTGATTAAGGGACGCTTTGTAGACGCTCTGGCATAATCCCATATGGAAAGTTATTAGACAACAGCGAGGTTTTTTGTTATAATTTAACAAAATATGTAGAAAAAGGGAGTATGAAATGAAAAAATGCATGAAGACCAGTGTGGGTCTGTTAATTATTTTTGTGCTAATTATGACTGTATTACCGGCAAAAGCCAGGGATCATCTGCTTGAAATTCAGTTTTTTTATAACAATGCCTGTGCCTCATGTAAGGAAGATGAAAAGATTTTTGAGCTTTTCAATAAATGCCTTACCCCGGAGGAGAAAAGCAGGGTTACATATGAAATCCGCACTTATAATACGTTCCAACCGGAGGATAAAAAGAAATTTGAAGAAGTTTGTGTAGCTGCAAAGAATGAACAGGATGGTCAGCTGCCCGTTCTCATTGTGGGATCCAAATGGATTTGGGGATATGAGGATATAGAAAAAAATCTGAAAGAGGTTTTTTTCAGTGAAAGTCAAAAAAATGCGGATGAAGCATCAGATATAGCTGCGGGGAATAGCAGCGAGCAAGAAGATAAAGTTACAGAGAATAGCAGTGCGCAGGCAGATAAAGTTACAGAGAATAGCAGTGCGCAAACAGATAAAGTTACAGGGAATAGCAGCGAGCAAGTAGATAAAGTTACAGGGAATAGCAGTGCGCAGGCAGATAGAGTTACGGAAAATAGCAATGTGGAATCAGAGGCTGCGGAAGTAAATACACTGATTGCACAGTTAAAAAGAAAAAACAAAAACCCGGAACAGAATTTTGTGGTGTATTTTTCTACTTATTCCTGTAGTGATTGTGAGAAAGTGAAAGCTTTTCTTTTGGATAATGGTGCCGGAGATAAATTTGAACTGAATGAATATAACATTGCTGAGGCCAATCATGTTATGCTGGTGCAGGAATTCTTCCGTCAGTATCAGGTACCTAAGGAGAATCAGAAGGTTCCTGCTTTATTTTACGGAGATTCGTATCTGACAGGCGTAGAGGATATTTGTGACCGGTTTTTAGAAGATCTGGATGGGGGAAAGGCACAATTCGAAGATTTTGACCGGTTCGTAAGCGTATCTGCCGATCATAAGACGGATAAGGGTGTGACAGGGAAGGATTTTTTTACCTTTGCATTATCTGGCTTTTTAGCTGGATTTAATCCCTGTGCGGTATCCATGCTTCTGATGCTGCTTTCCATTTTGCTGACCACGGATACATCGGTTTTAAAAAGCGGATTGTTGTATCTGGCGGGCAAATATATTACTTATTTTGCAATTGGGGCAGGTATTTATTATGCGGTATCCTGGATTGACCAGGGAGCATTTGCAGCAGCAAGAACAGCAATAAATATTGGTATTACGGTTTTATTCCTGATTGCCGCGGTATTCTATTTTATTGACTATTGGAATGTAAGGAAAAAAGAATACGGTAAGATCAGAATGCAGCTTCCAGCAAAACTGCGGGGTTGGAATCACCGCCTGATTAAGCGGGTTCATGCGGCAAGGCCCATGGTGCTTTTATTTGTTGTTTTTGGATTGGGGATAGCAATTTCGCTGGGAGAATTCTTTTGCACCGGGCAGATCTATATGGCAAATATTTTGTATTTGATGAAGCATGCAGCAGGCAATATGTTCTGGATTTGTCTCTTGTTTGTAATATATGTAACGTTTATGTGCCTGCCTTCATTTGTTTTTATACTCATAATCAGCAGGACAAAAAATGTCAACTGGGTATCCGGGTTTATGCTTAGGCATATGGGAGCTGTGAAGCTGTTTAATGCCGCATTGTTTTTGGGGTTTGCAGTATATTTTTTACTGCTCTGATATAAAAGTGAATTCTTCCATGTGGGGAAGGTCAACATATTTAGTTATAAGCGGACAGTGTGATAAGGCTGTCTCCTGCTGAATTTCTCGAAGCAGTTCTTCTGTTAATCGCACGCGGACAGCACTTCTGTGGATGTAACAGGGATCCGGATCATCAAAGAAAGCTAAGCTTTTTTCTAAAATAACGGATTCTTTGAGGGGAATATCTTTTAATTCACCCTGATAGAGTAGTTTGCCTTTGCTGTAGATGCAGAGAATTTCTTTTGGTTTTTTTGATTTAAAAAACATAGGCGGCTCCTTATCTGAGGACTGTTTATCTGACTTCTGATATAACATTATCATAAGCGTGCAGGATTGACAAGCTGTGGATTGTCTGATTTTGTAAAATATAAGATTTAATTGCTTTATGCATGGGAGGAATAATGTGAAAAATAAAAAAGAAATTACAGGGATTTTGCATCATAAAAGAATTTCAATACAGTTGTTTTGCTCTTATATTATAATTTTAGCAGCGCCAACTCTTGCAATTATCGTGATTTATTTTATGGCGCAGTCGGCATTGCTGGATGTTCAAAAGGAAAAGGCGAACCGGTTTCTGTCAGAGGCGGTTACCAGCTTTGACCGGCAGATGGAAGAAATTAAGAACGTGGGAATTTACATCAGTGAGGACACGGAATTATGCAGAATGGCTGATTCAGCTTACAGCAAGGATAAGTCAAAGGAATTTTATGAAATGTATCTCTTATCCAGGAGGTTTCCGGATTATTCCACTACAAATCAGGTAATAAAGGCAGTCTATCTGCTTTTTCCAGGTAAAAATTATCTGATTAAAATGCCTACGGTGGCACCGGTAACGAAAAGCGGCTATAACACGGTAAATGGATTTGGAAGTATGGAGTATGAAAATGTAGTAGATACTTTTTGCAAGAAATATATGTCCGGAACAATTGTAGATATACCGACGGAAAAGAAAACTGCCCTATTTATGGCACAGACCGTACCCAACAGCAGCTTTCAGGATGAAAAAGGAGCTGTTGCGATTGCATTAAATGACAGTGCCATTGAACATCTGATGAGCGGAGCCAGGGTGGATGAAAAAGATGATGCATTTATTATGGATGAAAAGGGTAATATTATCAGCTGCTTTATTGGGGATGAAGGACAAAAGGATACTTCTTATCAGACGTTTTCGGAGTACCTTTCTAAAAATGATATGAAACAATCGGAGATTGTTACAACTTCGGTGAAATCCACTTATACGGAATGGACATTTGCCACAATTACTCCCAGGAAGGTAATGATGCAGAAGATCGGGTATATGAAGTATATCATCATTATATTCAGTATCACTTCCATTTTGATCGGCTATGCCATTTGCTTTATTTATTGGTTTAAAAGAAAGGATGCCGTAAAAAAGTACTGCGACTGCAGTGATACCATTGTAGGTGCGGATGGAAAGAAGCCGCGTAATTTTTGGGAAGGCCTGTATCCGTTCTTAGAGAGTGTGGAAAGTCTGCAAAGCAGAGTGGTGTATCAGGAACCGATTCTGCGTGCCGCAGTTATCCAGAAGCTGTTGTATGGAAGATACGATTCCCGGGATGACCTGCGTGCCGATCTGGAATGCAGTAAACTGGAACTGGATGCAGAAAGGTATTTTGTAGCCGTGCTGGAATTTGAAGATCCGCTGAAAGACAACATTTTCTCATCGGTGGAAGAATTTCAGGAATACGTCCAGGAACATTTCCGGGAAAATCTGGATCTTCCCCATATGCTTTATGAGGTAAACCAGCTGGTGTATGCAATGATCATTCCAGAACTGGAATACTATGCGGAAGATGAATTAAAGCAGAAAATAGAGAGCTTGAATTATAAGTTTTATTACGATAAAAGGCTCTATATTTTTGCAGGACTCAGCGGTGAGGTTACTGACCTGTTAAAGCTTGGGGAAAAGTATGATGAAGCACTGGATATCTGCAAATACGCCAGGTTCTATGGTATCCGTATTCCCCTTTGCAAAGAGGACCTTCCTTCCAAAATGGAGGTATCCATGTTCCCCATTGATATGGAGATACATTTGGAAAATGCGATTAAGAAGGGAACAGAAGAAGAACTGGAAAAAATAATGGCGGATATCAATGATTGCTATTTAAAGAAAACAATGAGTCTCTCTATGACGGAACATTTACTGGAAATGGTTCGGTGCACGGCGATCAGAAGTCTGGAAAAAGTACAGAAAGAAGAAGCCGTTGCAGATATAATGGAAGCCATACAGAAGGCTGAGAACCAGGAAAAGCTTTTTCGGGCAATCGGTGAGGCGAAACAGTATTATCTGCAGTATACCAAAGTGACAGAAGAAGGGTATGCGGTCCAGATGAAGGAATATCTGTCAAGCCGGATTAATTCCGGGTATTCCAATCCAAACTTTGCCCTGGTACAGCTGGCAGATGAACTTCACATTACGGAGAACCGACTCTACAAAGATTTTAAAAGTTATTTTGGAATTACATTCAGTGAGTTTTTGGAGCAGGTGAGAATACGGAATGCATGCCGTCTGTTAAGAGAAGGATGTCCTGTAAAAGAGGTTGCGGAACAGACTGGATATGGCAGTGATTACTCTTTTCGAAGAGCATTTAAACGGGTAATGGGAACGACACCCAGTAATTTGAAAAAAATAGAATAAAGATGAAAGAAGTACAGAAGCAGTACTTTTTTATGATAAGTGCAGTGAAAATCCTCTAAAATCAAGGTCTGACAAAAATTGTATGTCCAAAAAAAGATTTGTACGTTGCTATTGCGGTGATAAAAATGTATAAAAAAGAGTGTAAAAACCTAGTGCGTACTGTGAAAAAACACAATGGAAAGTACGGAGTAGACCTAGTAACTGAAAAATTACTTTGTCTATAAAGTACAGATTGAATTGTGAAAAATCTTTTCAAAAGTATAATTGCACATTGGGCTTGCTTAAAATTATTTCAAATTTTTATGTTTGTAGTTTTAAGCCTGCTTTGGGACAACAAGAAAAAAGAAAAGGAGGAAGAATTTATGAGAAAAAGATTCGTAAAGATCACTGCACTTTTATTGTCTCTTACGATGGCAGTCAGTCTGTCAGCATGTGGAGGAAGTACCGATACGGTAGATGGCAAAGACGCAAAGACAGAGTCAAACGCAGCATCTGATGAAAGTAATTTAAATGAGGTGGGAACTTATCCGATCGTAAAAGAACCCATTGAAATGTCAGTTTTTACTATGACAATGCCAAATGTTGAGGATTTGGCGACAAATGATTTTACAAAGTATATGGAAGAGAAGACGGGAATTAAGCTGACGTTCCAGACTGGTACCAGGGATGACTGGAGAGATAAGCTGAATATGGCACTGCAGTCAGGTGACTATCCGGATGTTATTCTGGGTGTAGACCCCAATTTAGCAAAATATGGGGTAAAAGAGGGCGTAATTATTCAATTGGATGATTTGATTGAGAAGAATATGCCGAATTATATGAAAATGATGAGCCAGTATATGGATCTTACCCGCCAGACGGATGGTCATATTTATTCCATAGCGGAAATTAATGATTGTTACCATTGTATGTATGGAAGAAAAATGTGGGTAAATAAGAAATACCTGGATGCGATGGGTGTTGAGATTCCTACAACAACAGAAGAATTCATGGAAGTATGTAAAAAATTCAAAGAGTACAAGCCGGATGGTATTGCAATTGCCGGGGCAAATGCAAAAAATGGCTGGTATGCAAACTTTGAAGAATGGATGATGGGATCATTCATTTTAGACCCGGGAAAACAACAGGCCGTACGGGATAAGACTGCAGTAACGCCAGAAGGAAAAGTAGTCTGCGTTGCTACAGACGATAAGTACAAAGAAGGCCTTAAATATATGAGCGAGCTTTACAAACAGGGTTATATCTATGACGGAGATTTTACCCAGACACAGGAACAGGTTAGAACCCTGATGAACCAGGAAGACGAACCGGTATTATTTGTACCAGCAGGTACCCTTTCCGATGTTATTGACCCAGCGGAAAATAATGAATTTTACCGGGACTATGTTGCAATGTCTCCAGTGAAGGGACCGGACGGAACACAGATTACTCCATTTTTCAAATATTCAGGAGTAGATGAATTTGGGTTATGTATTACGGACAAATGTAAAGATCCGGCAGCAGCACTTCGCTGGGTGGATACTTTCTTTACGGAAACAGGGGACTTAAGTTCACAGTACGGCGCAGAGGAAGGCAAGGACTGGGTACTGAATCCGGAAGGAGAAGTGGGCTTAAATGGAAAACCTGCTTTATATAAAGTAATCAATGCATATTCTCCGGATACTCAGAATCATGACTGGCAGGATATCGGAATCCGTGTGGCACCGGCTGATTATCGTCTGGGACAGGCTGTGGATCCCAATGTTGATATCGGATCGGCAGAGGGATTAGAAAAAATGCTCTATGAAGCAAGCAAGAACCTTCAGGAACCATATGCGCAAAAAGAAGGGGAACTGGATATTATGCCGCAGCTGAAGCTGACGGATCAGGAGGCAACCGATATTCAGACTGTAGGCGTCGAAGTAGAAAAATATATCGCAGAGAACCAGGTAGCATTTATCACAGGACAAAAGGATCTGGATAAAGACTGGGAGTCCTTTAAACAGGGGCTGGATAATGCCGGACTGCAGACCTTATTAAGTGTTTACCAGACTGCATATGAAAGACAGATGGGTAAAGACAAGTAAGAACAGAAATGGAAGAGGCCGTTGCATAAGACAGGTTATGGTGACGGCCTTTTTTTGGAAGAAGGAGGGATTTGCTTGAAAGCGATAACAAAAACAGCAAAGGTCCGTGTGGATAAAAAAAATAAAATAAAGTCTTCTAATTGGCAGTTCTGGCTGATTATTGCAATACCTGCAATTTATGCATTTGTTTTTGCATATATTCCTATGGGCGGGATACTGATGGCATTTAAGGACTACAGTATCCGAAAAGGGATTTTTGGCAGTGACTGGGTGGGGCTTAAATATTTTCAGCAGTTTCTGATGTCACCTTCCAGCTCAAAGGTTATAATTAATACCCTTGTGCTGGGCGTTTATACATTATTGATTAATTTCCCCCTGCCGATTATACTGGCAATCGGGTTAAATGAAATGCGGAGTGTGCGTTATAAAAAGACAATACAAATGGTTACTTATGCACCTTATTTTATTTCTACCGTAGTGATGGTAGGAATGATGATGCAGATGATGGATCTTCGAACGGGAGTAATCAATATTCTGCTTGGAAAAATTGGGATTGATCCCATTAATTTCTTTGGGGATGTGAAGCTGTTCCGTGGACTGTATGTGTGGAGCGGGTTATGGCAGACAGCGGGTTATTCTGCAATTATTTACATCGCGGCTCTGGCAGGTGTAAGCCCTGAATTAAAGGAAGCGGCAAGGATGGATGGTGCGTCCAGGCTGCAGAGAATCTGGCATGTGGATCTTCCGGCGATCCTGCCCACGATTATCACAATGCTGATCTTCAACTGCGGAAGTGTCATGAATATCGGGTTTGACAAAGTATTTTTAATGCAGAATTCTCTAAACAGCGGGGTGTCTGAGGTTATCTCCACCTTCGTATACAAGGTCGGTATTGTGAACTCCGACTTTGGTTTCTCGACGGCGGCAGGCCTGTTCCAGTCCATTGTCAGCTTTGTGCTGCTGGTGATTGTAAATAAGGTCTGTAAAAAAGTTACCGAGACAAGTCTGTGGTAAGGAGGAGAAGACATGAATAAGAAAGAATGGTCAAGGTTTGTAAACTCCTCATTGGGAGATAAAATATTTATTATAATGGTATATGTGGTATTGACGGCTGTATTTTTGATCGTTGTACTGCCGCTGGTCTATATTGTAAGCGCATCTTTTTCCGATCCCCAGGCAGTTGTCAGTGGAAAAGTATTTCTGTTTCCCGTAAATCCTACCCTGCGGGGCTATGCGGCTGTATTTAAAAACACGAAGATTATGAATGGATTTTTTAATTCCATTTTATATACGGCGGTAGGTGTTGTGGTGAATCTTGTAATGACAATGCTCTGTGCGTATCCGCTGTCCAGAAGAGAGTTTGCGGCAAGAAATAAACTGGCAATGCTGTTTGTATTTACCATGTATTTCAGCGGCGGACTGGTACCAACTTATATGGTAGTTCAGAAACTGGGCTTAATTGACAGCAGGCTTGCAATGATTATTCCTAGTGCAATGTCTACATACAATATGATCATCTGCCGTACGTATATGGTAAATTCTATCCCGGATGAGATGTATGAAGCGGCAAGTATTGACGGGTGTACACCATTTAAATACCTTCTGAGAATTGTAACTCCGCTCTGTAAACCGATTCTGGCTGTATTGACCCTGTACTATGGTGTCGCCAAATGGAACTCCTATTTTGATGCGATGCTTTATTTAAAGGATCAGAAGCTTCAGCCACTTACCATCATAATGAGGGAAATACTAATACAGAATCAAATTGACTATACTATGATCAGTGATGTATCGTCCGTGGCGGCACAAAGGGGATTGACAGACCTCCTTAAATATTCCACAATAGTGGTAGCTTCACTTCCAGTACTTTTGATCTATCCATTTGTGCAGAAGCATTTTGTAAAAGGTGTTATGATCGGAGCTGTGAAGGGCTGAGCCTGTTAGAAAATTCATTCCCGATGGGATGATTTGGAAAGGAACGATATAGAATGTTTTCAGAAGAATACGAACATAAGATCACAGAGGCTTACAAGAAAAAACTCTCCCTGTTGGGAGAAAAAAGAGAAGAAATTGAAAAGAAGGCTGCCGTATATCCGGGCAGCCTGGGGTTTGCGCTTAAATATCTCTATGCCATAATGCCTCTGAGTGATGCGGCAAATTATGATTTTGAGATTTTTTTAGATTATGCGGAAAATGGAATAGCACTGTGGGAAAAGGAGCCTTACTGCAGGAATATGCCTGGGGAAATTTTCTTGAACTATGTACTCTATCACCGGATCAGTAGTGAAGAGATTGTACCCTGCAGAAAATTTTTCCGGGAGGCGGCAAAGGACTGCGTTACCGGAGAAGACAGGATAGCAGATGTGATCCGCTTAAATTACTGGTGTGCCAAAGAAGCGGCTTATCAGACCACGGATGACCGGACGGCACCGCCCCTTACCGTTTACCGCAGCGGGGCCGGAAGATGCGGGGAAGAATCGGTATTTGCAGTTTCAGTATTCCGAAGTCTGGGGATTCCTGCCAGACAGGTATTTGTGCCAAGATGGTCCCACTGCGATGACAATCATGCCTGGGTGGAGGTATGGTGTGACGGAAAGTGGTATTTCCTGGGGGCCTGTGAACCGGAAGAGATCTTGAATAAGGGCTGGTTCACCGGTGCTTCCTCCAGGGCAATGCTGGTAGAAGCAAGATGGTTTGATGTGGAGGCACCACAGCATGGAGAAGTCCTTCAAAATGGCAGCGCAGTATCGGTAAATCTGACCCGTCAGTATGCAAGAACCCGGAAAATCAAAGTGAGGGTGCTGGATCAGAATAACCTGCCCTGTGAAGGAGCAAAAGTAGATTTCCAAATATTAAATTATGCCCAGCTGGATACGGCGGCATCTGTACGGACGAACCAGAACGGGGAAGCAGAGCTTTTGACCGGGCTGGGAAGCCTGTATTTGTTTGCAGCAAAAGACGGAAGCTTCGCAGAAAGATGTATCGATACACGGGAAGAGAATGAAACGGTTCTGCAGCTTTCCGGTGAAGCCTGGCAGCCAGATGTCTGGGAGGATCTGGAATTCTATCCTCCGACAGCAGCTCCGGTAAATCCGGTAACGTTAACCGAAGAACAGAAAGAGCTGGGACGAAAGAAAAGTAAAGCTGCGGCAAAGGCACTGCGCAGAAAGATCGAAGGGTTTGATCAGGAAGTTGTTTTCGCAGGGATTACAGGGAGTGCTCCGCAAGGGAAAGCAGATGATGCAGGATATGCACTTCCAATACAGCAATCCGTAGATGATGACAGACTTCAGCCGATTTTAAAAGCAGCCAGGGGAAACCGCGATGAGGTGATCCGATTCCTGAAATGGAATTTATGGCAGCAGGAGAGCGGCCAGATGGAAAACCAGTGGGAGGATAAACTTTTATTGCTGGAAAGCCTGAGGGAGAAGGATTATCAGGATCTGAAAGCAGATATCCTGGCAGAGCATTGCAGGGAAGCGAAACCCTATGCAGATAGGTTTCCAAAGGAAATATATGTGCCGTACCTGCTTTGTCCCAGAATATCCAGAGAGCCGCTGAGCTGCTGGCGTACCTGGCTATGCGCATATTTCAGTCCGGAGCAAAAGAAGGATTTTATTAATAATCCGCTTCTGCTATGGAACTTTATTGCAGATCATGTAAAGGAAAATCCGGAGGCTGAGCAGGAGAACCTGATCACCTTTCCCTGTGCCTGCTTAAAAGTAAAATCCGGCAGTTTTTTATCCAAAAAGATTCTGTTTGTGGCTGTCTGCCGGTCAATAGGGATACCGGCAAGGCTTACGGAAGCAGAAGGGGCAATGGAATATTATGACGGGGAGCATTTTGCTGCTGTTTTGGAAAAAACGAAACCCGATGCCGCCGTTACGGTTATGGGGGACGGGTCGGAAACGGAATGGATTTATTCCGGAAACTGGAGTCTGGGCAAACTGGAAAAAGAAGGCTGGAATTCCCTTGTTCTGGAGGGGCAGCGCTGTGGTAAACAGGGTCTTAGGCTGCCAGCAGCAGCAGGGGAATACCGTTTGATTACCGTCAACCGTCTGCCAAATGGTACGCAATTTGCCAGAAAATATTATTTCTCTTTGGCAAAGGGACAGGAGAAGCATATTACCCTATCCCAAAAAGAAGCAAAAATTTCTGACATGTTAGAAGAAATAACGGTTGATAATTTTAAGCTTTTGGATGAAAATAAGAAGGAGATCATGGCATCTTCTCTGGATGCATCCCACATGCTTTTCCTTTTTTGGCTGGAAGAAAATAAAGAGCCTTCCGACCACATTTTAAATGAATTGTATGACAACAGGGAAGCATTTTTGAAATCCGGGGCAAAGATGTGCTTTATCTTCCGGCAAAAACCGGACAGATCGGATGAGGCGCTTCATAAAGTGCTGGATGCGTTCCCGGATATACAGATATTGTATGATGATTTCGGGGAAAATGTACAGACTCTTGCCAGGAGCGTGTATGTCGATCCTGATCAGCTGCCCCTGGTGGTGGCTTTAAAAGAAGATCTCTGTGCGGTATACGCAGTCAGCGGATATAACGTTGGAACCGGTCAGATGCTGCTAAGGATTCTTGAGAATGTGTAAGTAATTTAGAAAATGAACAGGAGGATATGAAATGAGTGAAAAAATGGGAAACCAGGTAGTGGAAGCGAGAACTGAGAGAACGAAATGGTATTGTGACGCAAGATTTGGAATGTTTATTCATTGGGGACTCTATTCAATTCCTGCAAGGGGAGAATGGGTGCGCAGTACCGAACGGATGCCAAAGGAAGAATATGATCAGTTTTTTGATGAATTTACCACAGAAAATTATGACCCGAAAGAATGGGCGAGACTGGCGAAAAAAGCAGGCATGAAATATGCGGTATTAACGGCAAAGCATCATGACGGATTTTGCCTTTACGACACGGCACTGACAGATTTTAAGTCCACCAATGCCCCTTGCAAAAGAGACCTTGTACGGGAATTTCTGGATGCATTCCGTGCCGAGGGAATTCGTGTGGGACTGTATTTTTCCATTATTGACTGGCGCCATCCCGATTTCCCGCATTATGGGGACAAGTTTCATCCAATGAGAGATAATGAAGACTTTAAAGGGAAAGAACATGACTTTGACCGGTATCTCACCTATATGCACGGACAGGTAAAAGAGCTGCTGACAAATTACGGGCATTTAGACCTGATGTGGTTTGATTTTTCTTATGGTCCGATGAATTGTGAAAAGTGGAAAGCATCGGAACTGATTGAAATGGTAAGAAGCATCCAGCCTCATATCGTAATTGATAACCGCCTGGAAGGAAGTGCGGAAAATGCCGGGTCTATCCGTACCCTAAATCCTACCGCATATTCCGGGGATTTTGCGTCACCGGAACAGATGGTTCCGCCGGAAGGCATCCGTGATGAAGCCGGAAACCCTATACCGTGGGAGGCATGCATTACCCTGAATAATAACTGGGGGTATGCGGCTCATGATTACCATTATAAATCAGCTAAAATGGTAATTCATATGCTGGTAGAATGTGTCAGCAAAAACGGCAACCTGATCTTAAATGTAGGTCCCAATGCAAAGGGAGAGATCCCGGTAGAATCGGTAGAAATTCTGGAAGAAGTGGGAACGTGGATGAAGCAGAACGGCAGAAGTATCTACGGATGCGGACTGTCAGAATTTCCAAAGCCTGAGTGGGGAAGATTTACCCAGAACGGTAAAAAGCTGTACGCCCATGTTATGGAAGAACAGGCGGGAGCAATCTGTCTGGAAAAGATGGCGGGAATGGTTGACCATATGCGTTTATTAAAGGATGGGTCGGAAGTGAAGGAAACGTTTTTCTGGAACTTAAAGGAATATGCGGAAAATGCATTTTTCTTCTTTGATACCCATAGCAGTGACTGCTATCCGCTGCCGGATGAACACGATACGGTGGTAGAGATAACGTTAAAATAGAAAAGTGGGATGGCTGCAGTATCCATCCCCCAAACTGGTACATACAGCTGTCAGAAAGCAATTTCAAACACTGTAACTAATAATGGGAGGATCTGAAAGGAGTGTATTATGATATTAATTGGAAATAACAGCTTTGCAAATTGTATCGTTCGTTTTTATGGGGAAGGGTCTTCTGCAATCGAAAAAGATTTCAAAAAGGCTTCTGCTGTTTTTCAGGGGAAATATCTGCAGAGCCGGGTTTTAACAGATGGGGAAGGCAGAGTATGTATTTTGACTGGGATGGGAAATCCGGAAGAGATTACCATTCTGAAATTGAAAGAACTGCTGGCAAAAGCAGCAAAAGAAGTGAAGAACTGTGAAATGAAAGAAGCGGTAATCGATATTTCTGAGCTTCTGAAAATCTTTGGTATCCAATGTGTTGAGAAATGTGTGGAGAGCATTCGGCTTGGGCTGGCTGAAGGACTGACTTATAAAAAAGATGCAAAGACAGAAGAATATAATATTTTCCTGTCCGGAATCCCGGAGGATCAGCTGGCATTGGCACAGGAACTCCACCGGGAAGGGGAAGTTCTGGGTGATGCAGTGATCTTTACTAGAAAGCTGGTGAATATGCCGGGAAATAAACTGCGGCCCATGGATCTGGCAAAAGAAATTGAAGAGCATGTGAAGGACTGCGGTATAGAATACGTATTGTATGATTACGAAAAACTTCAGGAAATGGGTATGGGTGCATTAAATGCGGTAGGTGGCAGCAGTGAATTCCCGCCCTGCATGTGCGTACTGCGTTATAATGGAGATCCGGACAGTAAAGAGATCACCGGACTGGTTGGAAAAGGCGTAACGTCGGATACCGGCGGCTATTGTCTGAAATCCCGTGATTCCCTGATTGGCATGCACGGTGATATGGCAGGCGGTGCAGTGACGGCCTCAGTGATAAAGGCATTGGCGAAAAGCAAAGCAAGAGTCAATGTGACTTGTGTAATACCCATCTGTGAAAACCGCCTGACAGCCGGAAGCCTTCTTCCAGGGGATGTCATTACTTCCTATTCGGGACAGACCATTGAAATATTAAATACCGATGCGGAAGGCCGCCTGATACTTGCTGACGGAGTGAGCTATGCCGTAATGGAGGAAAGGGTTACCAGGGTGCTGGATATTGCTACGCTCACAGGCGCTATGGCAAATGCACTGGGGAACCATGTCACAGGTGTAATCGCCGATTCCGACCAGATATGGAATGAGCTGGAAGAAGCGTCCGCTGGCACCGGGGAATATTTCTGCCGTCTGCCGTTTTACCGGGAGAATGAAAAAATGCTGGAAAGTGAAATTGCGGATATTAAGAATATGGGTGAAAGTTTCTGCGGTGCAATTACGGCAGGACTTTTCATCCGGCATTTTGCTAACCAGGTGCCATGGATTCATCTGGATATTGCCGGAACGGCACATGTTGGAAAGCCGCTGTATGAATTCCAGGCGAAGGGCGCTACGGGGGCGACGATTGATACGATTTATCGTTGGCTGAAGGGCTGAGGTGTCTGGTTTGATTAATTAAATTATGTTGGTGTAAACTTCTTCGCAGCTTGCTGCGGGGAAGTTTTTTCGTTATGGGATTTTAATGAAGCAGATATAAAATAATGGATACTTTTATGCATGGTCGTGCTCTTCCAGGAACTGGCAGTGGGAAAAGATTTTTTGTTATATCCAGCCCCCCTTTTTATGACGTAAAAGGAGCTATACAATACATTATGACAATATATGTGATGGATATATGATAACATTGTAAAAATATGTCGAAAAGGAGAGGGAGTTATGGATATGAAAAATAAGTTATTATGTAGAAAGTGGAAAAGATGGACGGCGCTGGTCATGGTAGTTGTAATGATACTATTGCAGCCGTGTACGGTTCTGGCTGATGCCGGGATACGCAGGACAGAGACAGGAGCAGAAAAAGCTGATGTGACTGAGTCAGCAGAGGATATAGAGAAGAGCTCACTAGAAACAGAATCTGAGCAGAAAGAGGAAGCAATATTAAATGGGGATTCAGAAGAAACATCGGAGGAAGAACTACTATCAGAGATGGAAACGGAGGTGTTTACAGAAGCGTTTACCGAAATAGAGACGGAAGTATCTTATGATATAGAAACGGAGGACTCTACTGAGGAAAATTTACTGGATATAGAAACAGAGGAGAAAGTTACGGAGGATATGGAAACAGAAGAACCCGGGGAAACAGGTTCAGACATCCTTTTGGAAACGGAATCGGAAACAGTAGTTTTCGAGGGTAATTTTTCACAGAAGAAGATATCAGAAAAAATGTATACGGTAACATTTTTTGCAGATAATGTAATCGTAGATAAGCAGACAGTAACGGAAGGGGAAGCAGCAGAAGAACCGGGAGCTCCGGAAAAACCAGGGTATACCTTTCTGGGATGGAGCGGAGATTATACCAGGGTGACAAACAGCCGGAATGTATATGCACAATATGCTGTCGGGGAATTTGCAACCCATATTGTTACCTTCATGGATTATGATGGAAGACTTGCGGGAAACCGGCAGTATGTACAGGATGGCGGCAGTGCCGGAAGTCCTGTGATGCCGGAAAGGCCGGGTTACACCTTCTTAGGCTGGGATGAAAGCCGGTTCTATATCAAGGGGGATAAAACGCTAAATGCCCAATATCGGGAGGGCGTATACAAGACGTATACACTAAATTATTACGGATACCTTAATAACAAAGCCACTGAGCAAATCTTAAAAGAGGAAATTGTAGTGGAAGGAGAGGATGGTGTACCACCCGAGCCGGAAGAGGTAGAGGGCTATACTTTTGCAGGCTGGGACAGGAATATTCTGTACACGAATGTGTACCGAAGCCAGAATATTAAGGCGACGTATTATAAGGGGAAGTACCGTACACATAAAGTCGAGTTTGTGGATTACAACGGGAAAGCACTGATGAACCCGCAGTATATCGTAGACGGAGAGAGTGCTTACAGCCCGTTAAAACCAGTACGGGAAGGTCATACGTTTATCGGCTGGGACAAGAGCCGTTTCTGGATACATAAGGATACGAAGCTGACCGCCCGTTACCGGGAAGGTGAGCATAAGACCTATACGCAGAACTATTACGGTTACCGTAATAACAAAGCCACCGAGCAAATCTTAAAAGAGGAAATCGTAGTGGAAGGAGAGGATGGTGTACCGCCCGAGCCGGAAGAGATAGAGGGCTATACTTTTGCAGGCTGGGACAGGAATATTCTGTACACGAATGTGTACCGAAGCCAGAATATTAAGGCGACGTATTATAAGGGGAAGTACCGTACACATAAAGTCGAGTTTGTGGATTACAACGGGAAAGCACTGATGAACCCGCAGTATATCGTAGACGGAGAGAGTGCTTACAGCCCGTTAAAACCAGTACGGGAAGGTCATACGTTTATCGGCTGGGACAAGAGCCGTTTCTGGATACATAAGGATACGAAGCTGACCGCCCGTTACCGGGAAGGTGAGCATAAGACCTATACGCAGAACTATTACGGTTACCGTAATAACAAAGCCACCGAGCAAATCTTAAAAGAGGAAATCGTAGTGGAAGGAGAGGATGGTGTACCGCCCGAGCCGGAAGAGATAGAGGGCTATACTTTTGCAGGCTGGGACAGGAATATTCTGTACACGAATGTGTACCGAAGCCAGAACATTAAGGCATTGTATTATCAGGGGAAATACCGTACGCATAAGGTGGAGTTTGTGGATTACAACGGGAAAGCGCTACTGAACCCACAGTATGTCGTAGATGGAGGTAGTGCAGTAAGTCCGTTAAAACCTGTACGGGAAGGATATACCTTTATAGGCTGGGACAAAGAAAATTACCGTATTTCATCCCCGTTAAAAATACAGGCATTATATAAAGAAGGAATTTATTTAACCTGTCCAGTATCATTTTATGTTAAAATAACAGGGAATCCATCTTGGCAGTTGTTAAAAACGGAGTATGTACCTGTAGGGGACGATGCGCATCCGCCAAAGCTGCCGGTCAATGCCGGATATACTTTCCGGGAATGGTCCGGACAGATAACGGGAATCCAGACAGCTCAGAATGTATATGCCCAATATAATAAAAATACGGAAACAGAGATAACATACACAGTCCGCTTCTGGTGTAGAGGGGAAGTTATAAAGACAGAGGAGGTAGCTATTGGGGGGAATGCAACTCCGCCATCTGTACCGGGATTAAAAGGATACAGCTTTGCAGGCTGGGATAAAAGTTATGTGAATATAAATCCGGGCACGCGCTCTATGGCAGTAGACATCACTGCACAGTACCAGCTTACCAGCGGGATGCAAAATGCAGGGAGTGTGTCAGATCTTGTAAATGCATTAATGGCACTTGGAGTGCCGGTTGCAGTGAAAAATGGGTTTTCTGCATTAGGGGCGGCAATTATAAATCCATTTGATGGAATCATTTTAGATGTCTTGGCAGCAACTGCATTGGTTGGAACCATTATTTACTATTGGGATGATATAAAAGATTTATGGTCAGATATTAAGGTCATCTTCAGGAACTTTGCTGGAATGGACGCTGCGGGCGAAATATTAGATAATATTGAGGCTGGGGTGGATGAAGGTGTTGATGATAATAAAGACAAAGAACTTCACGATGCCATGAATAATCCAATTTATAAAGATCTTGTGGATAATATTGATTGCGCAGAAATTGCAGAAGATTTGCTGAAAATACAAAAAAAGGGAACTATTTATAATATAACCGCTAAAGATGGTGGTCGACTTAGAGTTTATGAATATGGAGAAGTAAAATCATACATATATCATAATGTGTTTTCCTATAAAGGGTTAATTTATGATCCTAGATACTTTGTTACACCGGTACTGAAAGATATTTATTTTGCCAATTTGAAATCTATTAATCCAAATGGAATAAATGTATATGAGATACATTAGTTCATGTTTAGCGAAATGAAAGGAATGCGAGTTAATATGTTAGATTATACATGTGCCATACCAGAACTCTTATTTAAAAAGTATAATGTTAAACAAATAAGGTGGGAAATGTATGACAAAAAAAATATTTATAGTAATGTAGCTAATGTGACATTTTATTTAGAAGAAAGTAGTTCAAGTGATGAATCTTATATAGAGATTTCGAATGTTTTAGAGTCTTATAAAGGAAAATTAAAGTGGGTATTAAAAAAAAGTATTGGTTCTAGGTACAATTATTCTATTAAACCAGAAATTATATATAAAGTAGAAAAAGATAATTTCGATGAATTAAACAAAAAATTTGTCAGAGCAAAAGATTTATTGGATGAAAAAACATATAAAAAAATATGTGATGTGGCAATTCAAGATATCCCAGATTTATATAAATATATGTTAATGCACCTATAACGTGTCTGAAAATCATTATTACAAACAATCAGCATGCTCAACTTAGCAGTTTATTTCAGCAGATATTTCGTTTTGATGTTTACAATATCCCAACATGCCAGAAAATACAGTTAAAAACAGGCTTAGAAACTTTGCAGATTGGAAAATGCGTCAAACTATAGTATACTTGTAGAAAAGAAGAAAAGAATTATCGTCATAAACAAACTTAGAAAACTTAATTAAACATCAGAAATAAGATAAAGATCCAGAAAGCCGCAGGTAAATAAAATGACAAATATATTACTACTAGAAGATGATGAAACAATCGCATTCGGAATCAAAGCAGCCCTTTCCCGAAAGGGCTATGCGGTTACGCATTGTGAGACTTTGGAAAAAGCGAAAAAGGAGTTTCACCAGGGATTTCAACTGGTGTTACTGGATCTCAATCTTCCGGATGGTAATGGGTACGGGTTCTGCAAATGGGTAAGGGAACAGGGGAATACCAGCATTATCTTTTTAACTGTCCGTGACGAGGTGGCAGATATCACAAAAGGACTGGATATGGGGGCAGATGATTATATTACGAAGCCTTTCCATATTGCTGTGCTGGAATCGCGGATTGCAGCGGTTTTAAGGAGAGTGCCGGAAGACGGCAAAGAATGGATTGCCTGCGGAGATATCCGAATCGATAAGGAAAAGATGCAGGCAGTGCTGAAAGGAGAAAACATCGCTCTTTCAGCACTGGAATACCGTTTGCTTCTGGTTCTCATGGAGAACAAAGGCAGAACACTTCCGCGGAATCTTATCCTTGAGAAGTTGTGGGATTCGGAAGGAAACTTTGTCAATGACAATACTTTGACGGTTACTATGAAACGTCTGCGTGAAAAATTAAAAAACACCAGTCATATTTTAACAATACGTGGAATTGGATACCGAATGGAGGAAATTATACCATGAGTCCAGGGTGCAGAGCATTATTAAGAACATGTTTGCTTTGGCTGATTCCTGGCATTCTGACAGGCTTGCTGATGGCTGCATATTTGACAGTACATGAATATCATATGACGGCAGACCTGGTGGGCTCTGTGCTGCAAAACGATTCCCTGCAGGCAGGACTTAAACGGGCTTCAAAGGAACAAAGAAGCGCGGGCAGAGCATATTTGGGGAAATACGGTTACCGCCCTCTGGGTAAAATAGGTGATCATATGTTATTAACCTCATTCATAGGTATCGGACTTTTTGAAGGTATCGGGGGGATTCTGTTAATGAAAAAGAGAAGAAAAGAAATTAAGCTGGAGATCAGAATACAGGAGTTAACAGAATATCTGAAAGCCATAAATTATGGAGAGGCAAAGACACTCCCACGGATGGAAGACTGCTTTTCCCAGCTGGAGGATGAGATTTATAAAACGGTATTGGAATTAAAGTGTACGAAGGAAACGGCGGTACAGGACCATCAGGTACTGTCAGAGCGAATTGCAGATATCGCCCATCAGTTAAAAACACCTTTGACCTCCATGTCTTTGATGACTGAACTTTTGGAAGACTATCAGACGGAGGAAACGAAAGAATATCTGGTACATTTGAAAAATCAGGCGAAACGGCTTCAAAAACTGGTATCCGGGCTTTTAATTCTGGCAAAGCTGGACTCCCATGTCATTGCCTTTGAACCAAGTCAGGTGGAGGTCTCTGATTTAATCAATGCAGCATCAGAACCTCTTCTGGAAATGATGAATCGTAAAAAAATTTCACTGGAAGTAAAATGCGGAAAACCAGGGGGGCCGCCATCCTGGATTGTGACAGACATGCAGTGGACCAGTGAAGCACTTCTGAACGTATTAAAAAATTGTGTGGAACATACACCGGAAAAAGGAGCCATACAGGTATCTTATGAGAAGAACCCGCTTTATGCAGAACTACAGATTGTTGACAGCGGCTCCGGGTTTTCCAAGAAAGATCTTCCCCATTTGTTTGAGCGGTTTTACCGGGGTGAAGATGCATCAAAGGACAGTGCAGGAATCGGGCTTGCACTTGCCAGACTGATTATTGAAAGGCAAAACGGACATATCTACGCAGAAAATACTTCTGATGGACATGCCCGTTTCCGGCTTCGGTTTTATGTGTGAAAACGAACTGCTGTTAAACGCTGATAGATGATCGGCAGATATCACTTATATCGTGTCATCTTTTACAGCAGTGATAATATTATCTTTTTGTATTCTCTGCCCTCCTATAAAGTAGGCGCTTATAATTGCCAGTAAGATTAAGACCGTGTAGCCAAGAATGGCTGCAAACGGTGCATAAGGCAGATATTCCAGCAAAGTAACCTCATTGATATAAAGAAATAAGGTCAATATGATTACCTGGAAAGGTATGCTTAAGAGCAGAGGCTTGAGTCCAAGGGTGATTCCTTCGAGAAATAACATTTTCCAAAACTGCCGGGGTGAAAGGCCCGCGGATTTTAACATACCGAATTCTTTTCTTCGCTGTCGAAGATTTCCCGAGATGCTTGCCCATACATTTGACAATCCGATCACAGCTAAAAGACCTGTGAGAAAGGCAACGATCAGATTCATTACTTTAATTTCTGATTCATCCATTTCCTGCATCATGGCAAGGTCAGTGATCAGGTAGTCTCCGGTTCCATAATAGCGGGTAAGAAGGTTTTCCACCTCTGCAGATACTTTCTGAATTAAGGGGTAAGAGATGCCGCCATTATTGTCTGTCAGGAGCAGAGTGTTGACACTGTTCGCTGTTGACTGTCGTTTGCTGCTGCAGGAGGCACCGATTTCTAAAACATGATCCATAGGCATGATTGCTGCTAGTGTGAATCTGGAAAGTCTGAGATCGATATTCGGCAGCTTCTCTGCCAATAGACCGGCAGTAAGGTTGAAGGTAAAGTCTCCGGTATCCTCATCGTATGCCTTTTCCGTAAAAGTGAGCTCCTGGCCCAAACGCAGATTTAAGAGTTCCCGCAGGACACTTTTTTTTCTGGTACTTACATCCGGGTCTTCCGTATAATTATAGAAGATAGCCTTGGAAGAGTCTTCCAGATAAGGTTTTGGGTCAATACTCAGTTCATTGCAATAGTCTATAAAGCTGTCTTCTTCCAACCCAATTACTGTGGTGGAAATTCTAAATTTGCCGTCTCTTTCAATGGGAGAATATTTTTTTCTGGAAACAATTTCATCATAACCACCAAAATAAGTTTCTATATCATCAGATGCGTCCTGTTCGGTTATCCAGGTGGCGCAGGGAAGTTTATCAAAAATGACGGTTTTGGTGATTCCCGGAATTTGTTTTATTTTTTCCAGAACCTCCATATCCGGAGTACGGCCGTCACTAATGTTAAACTGTATGTGGCGAATCTTATCGAGTCCGGATTGATAGATGTTCTGTGCTGCTTTCTGAGTTGAAATAATATATAAAAATCCGGTTAACAGCAGGAAAGAAAGACACAGGGAGATCGTTGCCGTCCGATAGGAGTTTTTCCTTGCAGACACTGCATTGGCAGCTAGTTCACCGGTGATTCCGAGGCGGCTGGTAATGCGGCTTTTCCGTAATCTTTTCTTTTTTATTCTGCCGTCCTGTTTCAAGGCTTCCACCGGAAGCAGTTTCGCAATTTTGCGTGCAGGTATGAGCGCAGAAAGCCATACGGTCAGCAGGGACAGGAGAATAGCGGGAAGGATTGCCGGTAGTCCAAAAGTCAGAACAATATCCGGGGCGGTTCTGCCAATATCGTTATTTGTATTGATGAGCTGGAATAATTTCATATCCAATATCCAACCGGAGATAACCCCAAGTGGCAGCGGGAAGATGGTCAGAATCAGCGCTTCTGAAATTACGGCGGACTTAATCTGCCGTGGAGAAGCCCCGATTCCGGCCAGTGTTCCAAGCTGGGAAAGCTTTTCGTTTGCAGAAAGTGCAAAAGCATTGTGGATAACCAATACAAACAGGCCCACTAGCATTATGGCTACTATCAGAATCATCAGCGGAAATGCCAATGCGCTAAGCTGATTCATAGAGCTTAATTGTTCGTTGGAGAAGATGGCGTACTTGGATAACAGATCCCCATTAAATTTGAGATTATATTTTCCATATTCATCCGGTTCATATCCGATGGATGCGGCAAGTGCCGGAAGCTCTTCGTAAGTTTTTCTCATTGGATCAAAGCGAAGATATACGGTAATCTCATCTTCAGGCTGTATGGAATTTTCATCCAGATATCCAAGGCCGGTATATGCAGGAACGGAAGAGGAGGTGGTCATATCCATTTTTCCGACAATTTTATAAGTTTTTGTACCGGTCTGCCGGAAGGTTTCATCCTCATCAAAGCCTTCTGTTTCCACGCGGATTTTTCCGTCCAGGATACGTTTGCCGACGGGCAGCGTAAGGGTATCGCCGATATTTATTTCAGGGTGGTTGTCAAAATATTGTTTTGATAAGGCGATTTCATTTTCACTTCTGGGACGTTGACCTTCGATGATAATATTTTTTTCGGACATAGACTCCCAATATTCATTGTTGGCACCCCGGGTAATAAGATAGCTGCGCTTGCCGGTTTCATCCAGTCTGGCAACTTCCCAGTTTCCCTTTATCATGACAGCGGAAACGGAAGCATAGTTTTCAATATGTTCTAAATCTTTTCCATAAGTAATATCAAAAAGTTCCCCATGCCAGTCTCCGTTCTCCCATTTGCTAAGCGTGATAGCATCTGTCCACATGGTATAAAAGAAACCACAGACGCAGGACATAAGTGTGGTCATTAAGAACAGGGCGATTATGATTGCCAGGCTGGTCCGTTTGTTCTTACGGACCGTATCCCAGACATACTCACGTAATATTTTCATCAGGACACCACCTCATCATGTAAGATTTTACCGTCCTCCAGTGTGATGATCCGGTCTGCCTGCAGGGCAGTTTTTTCATCATGGGTTATGAGAAGTATCGTCTGGTCATATCGCCGGTTGGAAAGCTTGAGCAATTCAATGGTTTCTTCAGAAGTTTTTCGGTCCAGGTTACCCGTAGGTTCATCAGCAAGAAGGATCGCCGGCTGGTAGATCAGGCTTCTAGCAATTGCCACACGCTGCTGCTGTCCACCGGATAATTCCTGTGGCAGATGGGTGAGACGGTCAGTTAGCCCTAAGGATGAGACAATCTGTTCAAATCTGTTTTTATCTGGTTTTTTTCCATCCAGCAGTATTGGCAGTAAAATATTTTTCTGCACATTCAGAGTGGGAATCAGGTTATAAAACTGATAGACTAGACCCACCTTGCGTCTTCGAAAGACCGCCAGCTGCTCCATGCTGAGCGTTGAGATATCTGTGTCTTCAATGTAGATATTACCGCTGGTAGGGCGGTCTACACCTCCCAGCATGTGTAAAAGTGTGGATTTTCCAGAACCTGACGCCCCGATAATCGCCGTGAAGCTTCCTTTTTCCAAAGCCAGGCTGACGTGGTCCAGAGCAGTAATCCTATTGGATTCATTTCCATAAGTTTTCGTAAGTTTGTTACATCGCAGTATTTCCATTTATAATACTCCCTTCCGTATTGATGATATCATATTAACTGTGTTAAGTGACAAAAAAGTGACAATTAGTGTAATTGTTTCCTTTTCTGCCTAGTAGGTTTTAGAGGGGTTACTATTACGTATAAATTTGGGTTTAGCTGAGTAAGGACGCTTTGTATATGATGGGTAGTGTACGGAAAGATGGGGGTGGGAAACTGATATGGACTCCGTCAGCTTGCCGCAGAACTGGTATTTTCTAACCTTTCCGAAGCGCTTTTTGGCGGCACGCGGGCATTCGCTCCGAAATCCTGATGCATTTCGCAGCTCACTGCCCGCTTAGTATCCGATGGGAGCCAGTCGAATACTATCCGCCAAAAAACACTCCGCAAAGCTAAGTAAATACTCAGCTCTGCTCTACGCTTCCTCCGCCCATATCAGTTACCCACCCCCATCTTTCCGAGATTCATGTTAACGCCACAAAGCTGGTTTTCTCAGCAGGTTGGAACCCCTGGGCTGTGGCTGGCTGTTCTTTATTGGATGCAGCGTATTATGTTTCGGTTTTATGCGTAAAAGAAGATGAAAGTTTGCTATTTTTTCTGGAATGAAGAAGCAAATTACGGTGATAAGTTCAGTTTCAGTTGCTTTATGCTAATCGTTTTCAGCATGATAGATGCCCTGGGGTTTAAGCTGTCTGTTCTTTATTGGATGGAACGCAGTATATTTTTGGCTGTTTATTCGTAAAAGAAGATGAAAGTCTACTTCTTTTTCTGATCACAGAAAGAAAAACAAATCCCGTTCTCAAGATCAGTTGCTTGACATCATTAGCTTTACACCAATAGCGTCCAGCTTGCCACAACCCCAGGGTCCCACCACGCTGAGAAAACCAGCTTTGTATCAACGAATGCTATCTCGGAAAGAGAAGGGGGCGGACCAGGACATTGGTTTGGAAGGCGTATAGCAGAGCTGAGCATTTACTTACCTTCCCGAAGTGCTTTTTGGCGGATAGTATTCGACTGGCTCCCATCGGATACTAAGCGGGCAGTGAGCTGCGAAATGCATCAGGATTTCGGAGCGAATGCCCGCGTGCCGCCAAAAAGTGCTCCGGGAAGGTTAGAAAATGCCAGTTCTGCGGTAAGCCTTCCAAACCAATGTCCTGGTCCGTCCCCTTCTCTTTCCGTACACTACCTACATCTACAAAGCGTCTTAATCAGCTAAACCCAAATTTAAACCTTGAATTATCCAAAGTAGCGTTAGCACCCATTTTAAAATTCCCATAGTATTAGAAAAAAGGTTGCCAAATACCGGCCTGACGGGTTAGAATTGACTATAAATGAAACTTGGAGGGTCTATTTATGTCATTACAATTAATCCTGGGAAATTCCGGAAGCGGAAAGTCCTATGAACTATATAATAAGGTAATTGAAGCTTCTATCGCTGATCCAAAGGGGCATTTTATCGTGATTGTACCGGAACAGTTTACTATGCAGACCCAGAAAGAGCTAGTCAGCCTTCATCCCAGAAAAGGGATTTTGAATATAGATGTGCTTAGTTTTCAGAGACTCGCGTACCGCATATTTGAGGAACTGGGATCGGATAAACGTACGGTTCTGGAAGAGACCGGGAAGAATCTGCTGCTGCGTAAAGTTGCAATCGAGAAAAAAGATGAACTTCAGGTGCTGGGAGCTCATTTAAATAAGCTTGGCTATATCACTCAGATGAAATCTATGATATCGGAGCTGACCCAATATGATGTGACCATGGATAAGATGGATCAGATGATCGCTTCTGCCGGAGAAAAAAAGCAGCTGTATTATAAATTGCAGGATGTGGGTATTTTGTATGCCGGATTCCGGGAAAAACTGCAGGGGCAGTATATTACGGCAGAAGAAGTGCTGGAAGCCCTTTGCCAGGTGGCAGACCGGTCTGAGATTTTAAAGGGCAGCGTACTTGCATTGGACGGTTTTACCGGATTTACCCCGATTCAGCAAAAATTATTGGAGCGGCTTATGGTGCTGGCAAAGAGGGTCATGGTGACCATAACTATGGATGCCAATGAAAATCCTTTTAAAATTTATGGAGAGCATGAGCTTTTTTATCTGAGTAAGAAAACGATCCGCAGCCTGACTAAAATTGCAAAAGAAAAGCATGTAGAGATATCAGATCCGGTTTTACTGGGAAAGGGGCAGGTTTATCGTTTTAAAGATACCCCGGTACTGGGATTTCTGGAACAGAACCTTTTTCGGAGAAGGAGAGGGAAATACGAGTTCCCCATAGATGAAATTTCTATTCACAATGCCAAAAATCCAACGGAAGAGGCTAATTTTGTGGCGCGCACGATTAAGCAGCTTACAGGTGCAGGGTACCGCTATCAGGATATCGCGGTAATCACCGGAGATATGGCGGCTTACAGCAGTTATATCCGTAAAGTTTTTGAAGCCTGCCGGATTCCATGTTTTATTGATGAGACTAAGACTATTTTGTTAAATCCTTTCATAGAATTTATCCGTGCGGCTTTGGAGCTGGTGCAGAAAAACTATTCCTATGAAAGTGTATTTCGTCTGATGCGTACCGGGCTTTGTGATGTGTCACGGGAGGAAACGGATCTGTTGGAAAATTATATACTGGCGGCAGGTGTGCGGGGGTATAATAAATGGCAGAAACCATTTGAAAAAGTTACCCAGCGAAATGATGAACAGGTGTTAGAACAGTGTAACGAAATCCGTGCAGCCCTTATGGAGAAGCTGGTGCCATTTACAAAGGTGCTGAAAAATAAAAATGCAACCGTAGCCAAATGTACGGCGGCTTTGTATGAGTTTATTGTTTCCTGTGATATTCAGCGTAAGCTAACGATTTATGAAGAGGAATTCAAAGAGCAGAACCGGTTGGATATGGCAAAAGAATACAGTCAGATCTATGGGATTGTGATGAATCTTCTGGATAAATTAGTGGAACTTCTGGGGGAGGAGTGCTTATCCTTAAAGGATTTTGCTCAGATTCTGGATGCCGGTTTTGAAGAAGCAAAGGTAGGAATTATTCCCCCTGCGGTAGATCAGGTTGTAGTTGGTGATATTGAGCGAACGAGGTTAAAAGCCATAAAGGCGCTCTTTTTTGTAGGGCTTAATGATGGCTGGGTGCCAAAAGCAGGAGGAACAGGGGGGATATTATCTGACCTGGAACGAAATGCCCTGGAATTAAGCGGTGTGGAACTGGCTCCTACCGCAAGAGAAAATATGTATACGCAGAAGTTTTATCTATACCTGAATTTAACAAAGCCTTCCAGCCGGCTGTATTTGTCTTACAGCAAAGTGGATTCAGATGGAAAGACACTCCGTCCCTCTTACGTGCTGCATGATATGGCAAGACTGTTTCCGGCGGTGCCCCAAAAGGATGAAGATCTGTACGACAGCATGCTGGACCGGGTGGCATCACCTGGCAGCGGAATTCCGTATCTGATAGAGGGACTGCGCAATATCAGGGAAGGACGTCCCATGCCGGTGGATGAATGGATGGTGATGTTTGACTGGTATAATCAGAATGAAAATTACAGGAAGAAGATAGAAGGCCTGGTGGATGCCGCATTTTATAAGCGGAAGGATGAAGGGCTTCCAAAGGCAGTGGCTTCTTCCCTCTATGGAAGTGTGCTGGAAAACAGCGTAACCAGACTGGAACGATTTGCAGCCTGTGCATTTTCGCATTTTCTGATGTATGGACTGGACTTAAAGGAGCGGGAAACTTATCTGTTCCGGCCGATGGATATGGGGAATATCTTTCACCGTGTGATCGAGCTGTTTTCCAAAAAGGTGGAACACAGCCAATACAACTGGTTCAGTCTGCCGGAAGAAATAAGGGATTCCATGATTGAAGAAACGGTAGAGGAAGTTTCTTCTGAATATGGGGCAAAGATTCTCTACAGCTCTGCGCGGAATGAATATGCCATCGAGCGGATGAAGCGCATTATGCGCCGCACGGTGTGGGCACTACATGAACAGATTAAAGCCGGGACATTTGTGCCCAGCAATTACGAGGTATCTTTCTCCATGGTGGAGGATCTGGAAGCAGTCAATATTGCGCTGACAGAGGAGGACAAGATGAAGCTTCGTGGCAGGATTGACCGGACTGATGTGAAGGTGGAAGAGGATGAAGTATTTGTGAAGGTAATCGATTATAAGTCTGGAAATACAAGTTTTGATCTGGTTGCACTGTATTATGGACTCCAATTGCAGCTGGTGGTTTATCTCAATGCAGCAATGGAACTGGAACAGCGGATTTATCCAGATAAGGAAATTGTACCCGCGGGAATCTTCTATTACAATATGCAGGATCCCATGCTGGACCGTGAAGGGGGAGATACGCAGGAAATCATTAATCAGAAAATCCTGAAAAAACTCCGGCTGGACGGACTTGTGAATGATCGCAGAGAAATCATTGAGAATCTGGATACTCAGATTGGAAAAGATTCCAGCGTTATACCGGTTTCCTATAATAAGGATGGCAGTCCCTCGAAAGCATCCAGTATTGCCAGCAGGGAACAGTTTGGACAGATTTCTAAGTTTGTCAATGATAAGATTACGGAGATTGGAAAACAGATTGTAGACGGGCACATGGAAGCTCTTCCCTATGAGCGAAAGGACAAGACCGCCTGTGATTACTGCATATACCGGGAGATTTGCGGATTTGATGTGAGAATACCGGGCACCCGTTATAATCGTTTAAAAGAATATAAGCCGGACGAAATATGGAAAAAAATAAGCGGGCAGACGCAAGCCGAAGCAGAAAGTGAGGAAAGGTAAGCATGGGAGTAGCATGGACCGAAGACCAGCAAAAGGTCATTGACTTAAGAAATCGTAATATTCTGGTATCAGCGGCTGCGGGCTCAGGTAAAACTGCGGTGCTGGTGGAGCGTATTGTAACCATGGTAACGGATAAAAAGCATCCGGTGGATATCGATGAGCTGCTGATTGTAACCTTTACCAAAGCGGCGGCAGGCGAGATGCGGGAACGTATTGCAAAGGCACTGGACAATAAAGCAGCAGAAAATCCGATGGATGTACATTTGGAACGCCAGCTTACGCTGGTGCATAATGCTCAGATTACCACTATTGACAGCTTTTGCCAGTATGTTATCCGTAATCATTTTCATGCAATCGGACTGGATCCCGGATTCCGTGTAGCGGATGAAGGAGAGCTGAAGCTTTTAAAAAGAGATGTGGCAGAGCAGTTAATTGAAGACTGTTATGAGAAAAAGGAAGAGGCATTTCTGAAATTTATTGAATGCTATGCATCCGGAAAAAATGATCAGGGGATTGAAGACCTGATTTTTGGACTCTACAATTTCTCTATGAGCTATCCCTGGCCGGAAAAATGGCTGCAGCAATGCAAGAAAGCTTATGAAATAGAATCTGCGGAAGAATTTTTGCAGTCGGACTGGCTGAAGAAATTAACCGATAACCTGAAGCGCCAGCTAAAGGACATAGAAGAGAAGACAGAAGAGGCACTTCGCATTGTCAGGGCGGAAGATGGACCTTATATGTATGAAGATGCTTTATGCCAGGATCAGGCGATGATCCGGAAGATACGTCAGGCAGATAATTACCGGGATTACGCACAGGCATTTGCAGCAATGGGTAAATACGCCAGACTCTCCACAAAAAAGGATGAAGCTGTCTCTGAAAACAAGAAAGAACAGGTAAAAGCAATCCGGGAACAGGTGAAAAAAAGCCTGAAGGGACTGCAGGAGCAGTACTTTTTTGGTGATTTAGAATCCGTGATTTCCGATATGCAGGAAAGCCGGGAAGTCATGGGCGTTCTGATTGATCTGGCATGTGAATTTACGGAGCGTTATGCACAGAAAAAAAGAGAAAAAAACGTGGTAGATTTTAGTGATCTGGAACATTTTGCCCTGGATATTCTCGTAGAGGATAAGGAAGGGGAAGCGGTGCCTACACAGACTGCAAAGGATCTGGCAGAACATTATGAAGAAATTCTGATTGATGAATACCAGGACAGCAACCTAGTCCAGGAATTGATCCTGACCAGCATATCTAAGAAATGTTTGGGAAAATATAATATTTTTATGGTAGGGGATGTCAAGCAGAGTATTTACCGGTTCCGACTGGCAAGGCCGGAATTGTTTATGGAAAAATATGATACGTATCCTGTCACTGACAATATATGCCAGAGGATTGACCTGCATAAGAATTTCCGAAGCAGAAGCCAGGTATTGGTCAGTGTGAACTATATCTTTGAGCAGATTATGGCAAGATATCTTGGAAATATCCAGTACGATGCAGATGCGGCCCTTTATCCGGGCGCAGATTTTCCCGAAAAGCAAAATGAGGTGGATGATTTTACGAATACGGAGATGCTCCTGGTAGATCTGGATACGTTGGATGAGGTAGTAGAGGATGTAGAAGAGAATGCCAGAGAACTGGAAGCCAGAGCCATTGGCAACCGCATTCTGGAGATTGTTGGAAAAGAAGAAGTGCTGGATAAATCTACCGGAATTTACCGAAAAGCCAGATATGGGGATATTGTGATACTTTTGCGTACCATTTCAGGATGGGCGGATTCTTTTGCAAGAGTTTTGGAAAGTCAGGGAATACCGGCATATACCGGATCACAGACCGGATATTTTTCAACGGTTGAGATACAGACGATTCTGGCATTTCTGAAGATTGCAGACAATCCAAGACAGGAAATTCCCATGGCGGCAGTTCTGAAGTCTCCGATTGGAGGACTGGATGCCAGGGAACTGGCGGCTATAAAAAGTGCAAACCCGGATATGCCATTTTACGAATGCTGCAGGCTGTATGCAGCTGAGACAGCAGAAGAGGACAATGATCATTCTTTCCTGAAAGAAAAGTTAAAGAAATTTTTCGAAATTCTGGATCATTTCCGTATGCTGGTACCCTATACACCTATGCATGAACTTTTGTGGCAGGTGCTGGAGATCACCGGATACGGGGACTATGCAGCTGCAATGCCTGGAGGAGAACAGCGGACTGCAAATCTGAAAATGCTGGTGGAGAAAGCCATGACCTATGAGACTACCAGCTACCGGGGGTTGTTTAACTTTATCCGGTATATCGAGAATTTACAGAAATACAATGTAGATTACGGCGAGGCGAGCACTGTGGGGGAACAGGAAGATACGGTCCGTATAATGAGTATCCATAAAAGTAAGGGACTGGAGTTTCCGATTGTGTTTGCAGGAGGAATGGGCAAGACATTTAACCAGCAGGACAGCAGGAGCAGAGTGCTGCTGCATCCGGAGCTTGGAATTGGCTGTGATTATATTGATCCCGTTCTCCGTGTAAAAAGCCCGACCCTTTTGAAGAAAACCATACAGAGGGAAACCATCAATGAGAACCTGGGAGAAGAGCTGCGTGTATTGTATGTAGCTTTCACAAGAGCAAAAGAAAAGCTGATTATGACCGGTGCAGTAACCAGGATCGCCGATAAGATAAAAAAATGGAGCCAGATCTGCCGCAGGGAAGAGGAAAAACTATCTTTTACCGAGTTATCAGGTGCATCTGCCTATCTGGACTGGGTGATGCCTGCACTTATGCGTCACAAGTCCGCCCGGGAGCTTTTGGAAGCCTATGGGTTTACCAATAACCCGGCACATGAGCTGTATCAAAAAGAAGCATACTTTTCCATCCGGGTATGTCCGGTGAAAGAGCTGGTCACGAGAGAGGCGGCTCATCAAATGGCAATTAAAGTTTCCAAAGAAGAACTTTTGGAACGGGGACACCGGATGCTGAGTGAAGAACAGCTGGAAGCCTTGAATATGCATATGGATCCGTTATATCCCTATGAACAGGATGCGGATATTCATGGTAAAATTACGGTTTCCGAACTTAAAAAATACAGTCAGTCAATGGATAATCTGCTGAGTATGGGGGAAGAAGAATTTTCTATTTACGAAGAACCGGATATTGTTCCTTTCATACCCCGGTTTATGCAGCAGAAAACCGAAGTACCCGGAGCAGTACGTGGTACGGCATATCATAAACTTTTAGAGGAACTGGACTTTGCCGCAGCTTCCAGCGGTAAGAAACTGGATGAACAGATTGAACGGCTCCTGGAAGAAGGAAAGATGACCGGAGAGGAAATAGATCTGATTGATAAAAGGAAGATGGTCCGCTTTGCCAATTCGGTTCTGGGAAAACGGATGGCAAAGGCCGAACAGAAGGGGAATCTGTACCGGGAACAACAGTTTGTCCTGGGGGTTCCGGCATCTGAAATAAGAGCACTTTCAGGCCGTTTACCCGGGCAGTATCACAATCCGGCCTGCGATATGCCTGGGGATAATGAAGAAATTGTATTGATTCAGGGTATCATTGATGCATTTTTTTACGAAGATGAGGCAATAATTCTGGTTGACTATAAGACGGATTATGTACCGGATGACCATGCCGAAATACTGGTGGATAAATATAAGATCCAGCTGGACTGCTATGCCCGGGCATTGGAGCGTATGACCCGGAAAAAGGTGAAGGAGAAAATTCTTTATTCCTTCTGGATGCAGAAGGGAATCCGGATCAAATAAGAAGGGAGGGACCTTTTTGTTCCTTTCCATGTTAAGGAAGTTTTAAGGGGATTTCACACAATTATGGTTGATTTTTCAAATATCAAAAGCTATACTTAACACGACAGTATTTTAAATGAGGAGTGCAAAATGAACTGGATAAAAAAATTGTTTAAAAATCAGGCCGTCCGTTACATTTTCTTTGGCGGATGTACCACACTCGTTAACCTGGTTTCTTATACGCTTATGCGTACAGTATTGGGCATCGACATTACTATAGCAGGCTTTATTTCCATATTGCTGTCGATTGCTTTTGCTTATGTGGTAAATAAGATTTTTGTTTTTGAAAGTAAAACGAATACCGTTTGGGAAGTTATTAAAGAATGTGCGCAGTTTGTAGGAATGCGGCTTTTGACCATGTATATTGAAGTGTTTGGGGTCCTTCTGCTGAGCTGTGTCTGGGGCATGAATGATTTAATAGCCAAGCTGGTAATTCAGGTCGTAGTATTAGTATTAAATTATGTTTTCAGCAAAGCGTTTGTATTTAAAGAAAAAAAGGATATTTCTGAATTGACGGAAAAAGAATTGAAGATCCGCAGGACAAAGAAATGGTGTGTCATTGCATCTGCGGGAATTCCGGCAATTGTTATGCTGATTGCATACATTGCGAATGGAGTATTTCCGTTTGGGGATCATGGTGTGTTGATTATTGATTCCCTGCATCAGTATCTCCCGTTTTTTACGGATTTTCATGACAAGCTTGCTGCCAGTGAGTCTTTACTTTATTCTTTTGGCGGAGGTCTGGGATATAATTTCTGGGCAACGTATGCTTATTATCTGGCAAGCCCGCTGAATTTCCTGATCGTATTATTCCCGGCAAGGAATATGATGGATGTGATGGCTTACCTGATCATTATCAAGATCGCTTTATGCGGGGGATGTTTTGGATATTACTTAACCACGCGCAATAAAGGGAAGAATTTTACTCCGGTAGTGTTTGCCGTAATGTATGCCCTCAGCAGCTTTATGATTGGATATTATTTCAATTTGATGTGGCTGGACAGCATTGCCCTTCTTCCTATTGTCATGCTCGGCATTGAACGGATTGTAAAAGGGGAAAGCGGAAGGACCTTTGGTCTTTCACTGTTCCTGGGGCTTTATTGTAATTATTATATCGGATTTATGCTGTGTTTATTTTCCTGTCTATATTTTCTGGTACAGTGGATCGCAGCAAAGAGATTTACCATCAAGGCATTTTTTAAATCCGGAATTAACTTTGCCTGGTATGCACTGCTCAGCGGTGGAATGGCAGCGCTTGTTCTGATGCCGGCATATAAGGCGCTGGGAATTACAGAATCCATGGATGACAATGGATTTCCGGATAAGATCAAGTTCTTCACCAGTACCATCGATCAGCTCACCAGCCATTTTGCCTTTGTTGAGCCTATCAACATTGCGGACGACCAGGCTGGGGTAAATGCTTACTGCGGCGTCATTATACTGATCCTGGTAGTACTTTATCTGCTGGATAAAAAGGTGAGCCTGCGGGAACGAATTTCAAAAATTCTGCTCTGTGCACTTTTGGTGCTGAGTTTTAATTTCAATATGCTTAACTTTATATGGCATGGATTCCATACTCAGAACGGTCTGCCTAACCGTTTTTCATTTATTTATATCTGCTTAATTCTGATCATGGGGTATGAAGCTTTCACCCATGTGAAAAATATGCATGCAGTCAAAATTATAATATCCTGTCTTGTGCCCATTGGATTTGTGGTATACTGCATGATTACAAAAGCCGGGGAACGAGATATGTATGTTTATCTGGTAACGCTGGGACTGCTTGTGATTTACAGTATCCTGTTATTGCTCTACCGCTTTATGAAACTTCGGGCGGTGGTTGTACAGAACGTGATTCTGGGTGTTATGCTGGCGGAGATGATCACAATGGGGATCTATGGTGTCTGCAGTAATGGTACTGTTGGAAGAAGTACTTATCTGGATGAGCAGAGTGCCTATAAGAAATTAATGGCGGAGCAGGGAGATAAAGATTTCTACCGAAGTGAAATTGACAGTCAGAGAATGCGGAATGAAACGATGTTCATGGGCGGTAATGGTGTAGTGCTGTTTTCATCCACAATGCCGGCTGCTACGGTAAATATGTGCAAAGGTATTGGTATGGAAGCCCGCACAAATAAGAATGGCTATAACGGTATGACAAAATTGTTTAATGATGTATTTGGAGTCCGTTATCTGGTTTCCAAAGCCGATTCAGATACTCTTTATAATATGAACCGCGTCGGTTATGAAGAGCCACTGGCCCTTTATAAAAATGAAAATGCACTGTCACTGGGCTTTATGGTGGATTCAGCCATTAAGGACTGGCAGATTGAAGGACTGGTTCCTATGGAAATCCAGGATCAGTTTGCCGGATTGGCTACGGGCAGTGATCCGATGTATACTTTGAGAGAAGAGTACGACATTGAAGAAGGTCCCACATATATTATCCGTCTGTACCCGGGCGAACAGACCTATCTGGAAATGACCTCCAATGTGGAAAAACTGGTGATCAAGACTCCACAGTATGAGAAGACGATTAACGGTTATAACACCAATCTCTTTGATCTGGGAAGAGTAACCGAGGATGGCAAAGCTAACGTGACCATCACTTATAAAGAAGGAAACGAAAATCCGGTTGGAGTCCGTGTCTATACCTGCAAGGATGAAGATTATGCGAAGATGTATGAAAAACTTTCAGCAAACCAGATGAATGTAACAACGGCGGAAGATGGAAAAATAAGAGGCAATATTGATGTGAAAACAGCAGGAACCCTGCTTACCTCCATTCCATATGATACCGGCTGGAAAGTAATGGTGGATGGAAAAGAAATCGAAACGTATGCTGTTGGTACCGCGCTCATGGGATTTGACCTGAATGAGGGCGCACACGAGATTACTATGGACTTTACGCCGGAAGGATTATGGTCCGGAAGCTTTATCAGCATTGCCAGCATTGTTCTGTTTATGGTTACAATTATGCTGGAAGGAAGAAGCAGAAGGAAAAAAGGCATAATAGCTGAAAGCGAAGAAGAAGATATCGATGACGATGATTATGATGAAGATTATGAAAATGATTATCAAGGTATGACTGGAGCTTACGAAGAATCTGGGTTTGGAGAAAGTTATGAGGATTCAGGAAAATCTGAGTATGAAACAAGATATGGGACTGCAGGAGAATCTGAGTATGAGGAAGACTATGAGCCTGAAGGTGATGGAACTGAATATGAGGAAGAGTATGAGCCTGCAGGTAATAAATCTGAATATGAGGAAGACTATGAGTCTGTAGGTGATGAATCTGAGTATGAGGAAAACTATGAGCCAGCGGGTGATGAATCTGAGTATGAGGAAGACTATGAGCCTGTAGGTGATGGAACTGAATATGAGGAAGACTATGAGTCTGCAGGTAATAAATCTGAATATGAGGAAGACTATGAGCCTGTAGGTGATGGAACTGAATATGAGGAAGACTATGAGTCTGCAGGTGATGAATCTGAGTATGAGGAAAACTATGAGCCAGTGGGTGATGAATCTGAATATGAGGAAAGCAATGAGTCTGCAGGGAAACCGGAATATAAAGAAAGTAAATAAGTCTTCATTAGCATCTGGCTATGAATAAGGTAATGCGTTTATAGGAGAACCTGAGCAAAAACGAAGTAAGTATAAGAGTAAAAATAATATGGTTCAAATATACAGCAGATACTGCATGTGTATTTGAACCATAAATTTATTGAAAATGAACAAATAAAAGCTAATCAGGTAAATTAGTTAAGTAGTGTCACATACATCGGAGAAAAGAGGGTTAAAAACGTTATGAATATTACATTTTCCAATAAGTCAAATATGTTTCAAGCGGGAATATTTGCCGTGCTCAATGAAAAAAAGGAAGAGTTAATCAGGCAGGGAAAGAAAATATATAATCTTTCGGTAGGTACACCGGACTTTAAAACCGCTCCACACATCATAGAAGCCGTATCTGAGGCTGCAAAAGACCCGGACAACTACAAATATGCCCTGGTAGATATTCCGCAGCTTATACAGGCTGTACAGGACTTCTACCAAAAAAGATTCCAGGTTGCGCTGGAAGCGGATGAAATTATGTCCATGAATGGATCCCAGGAAGGAATGGCACATTTTGCATGGACATTGTGCAACCCGCAGGATGTGGTGCTGGTTCCGAATCCTGGATATCCTATATTCAATATTGGTCCATCCCTATGCGATGCAAAGACAATACAGTATCCATTATACAAAGAAAATAATTTTTTACCCCGGCTGGATGAAATTCCGGAAGAAACAGCAAAAGCTGCAAAATTTATGGTAGTAAATTATCCGGCAAATCCGGTCTGCGCAGTTGCCCCTGACAGTTTTTATGAAGAGCTGATCGCATTTGCCAGAAAGTATGAAATTGTAATCTTACATGACAATGCCTATTCCGATATCATTTATGGCGGAAGAAAAGGAGGTTCCTTTTTGCAGTTTGAAGGGGCAAAAGAAGTAGGTGTTGAATTTTATTCCCTATCTAAATCATTTAACTACACCGGTGCCAGAATGTCCTTTGCCATTGGAAATAAAAAAATTATCGAGAAATTCCGGGCGGTCAGAACCCAGATCGATTACGGTGTATTTCTGCCTGTTCAGTATGGGGCAGCGGCAGCACTGAATGGACCGTTTTATATGGTAGAAGAGCAGTGCCGGGAATATGAAAAAAGAAATCAGGCGCTTTGCGGCGGACTTCGCAGCATCGGCTGGAATGTGCCAGACAGTGAGGGCACAATGTTTGTATGGGCGCCATTGCCGGATGGTTATACAGATTCGAATGAATTTGTAATGGAACTGATGGAAAAATCCGGCGTCATCTGTGTACCGGGCAGCAGCTTTGGAACTTTGGGTGAAGGATATGTGAGATTTGCCCTGGTGGAGAATGTGGAGCGGATAGAGGAGATTGTGGAGAGTATTCGGGCCAGTGGGATCTTATAAATAGTCTGATAAATTTACTCCTTATTACTTAGTGTTTATAGATTGCATTTATTGTATCAAGGAGAACATTTAAAAGTACTTAATGATAGAATATATTTCTGTAAAATTCACATAGTAAGAGAAATCCATCAAAAAGAGGGCTTGAAATAAAGCCCTCTTTATTGTATTATAGGGAGTAAAGTACAGGCCAAATAAAATGACTTTTATAAATCGGTACAACGATACCGGGCAGCCGGTCAAATTGCTGGTCTATTTTTCCGGTTTAAGGGTATATATGGTACTGGATATAAAAACAGATTAGGGGTAAAAAGTGAATCAGGATTTGTATAATCAGTTGTGTGAGATTGTCGGAAGTGACAATGTACATGTAGATGAAGAAATGAAGAAACATACCACTTTCCGAATTGGAGGTCCGGCAGATTTTTATGTATTGCCTCATTCCAAAGATGAAATTGGACGTGTGGTGCAGGTGTGTAAGAACACCGGAGAGCCGTTTTATGTTTTGGGAAACGGCAGTAATCTTTTGGTGGGTGACAAAGGTTATCGCGGAGTCATTATTCAAATTTTTAAGAATTACAGTGATATTATAATAGAAGGAACGCAGATCACTGCAAAGTCCGGGGCTTTGTTGTCGAAAGTAGCTAAGAAAGCTTTAGATGCAGGACTTACCGGATTTGAATTTGCATCAGGGATTCCTGGGACAATCGGTGGTGCGGTAGTTATGAACGCAGGTGCCTATGGCGGAGAAATGAAAGATGTAATTCTTTCTGCCACGGTCATGACACAGGAAGGCAGCATTCAAAAGCTGTCAAATCAGGAACTTCAGTTAGGGTATCGAACCAGTCTGGTAGCCAGACAGAATGATATTGTATTGGAAGTAAGTCTTGAATTAAAAAAAGGTGATCCGGACCAGATCCGAAGCCTCATGGAAGAATTGAAAAATAAAAGAGTTACAAAACAGCCTCTGGAGTACCCCAGCGCCGGCAGTACGTTTAAACGGCCGGAAGGGTATTTTGCCGGAAAGCTGATTATGGATGTAGGACTGAGAGGATTTTCCGTTGGAGATGCTCAGGTTTCAGAAAAGCATTGTGGATTTGTGATTAATAAAGGGAATGCTTCTGCCAGAGACATTGTGGCACTGATGGATGAAGTTACCGGACGTGTGAAAGAACAGTTCGGTGTGACATTAGAGCCGGAAGTGAAAAGATTAGGAGAATTCTAAGGATGAGATTCGTAATTGTTACGGGAATGTCCGGAGCAGGTAAAAGTACGGCGCTTAAGATGCTGGAGGATGTTGGTTATTTTTGTGTAGATAATCTGCCAATACAGCTCCTGCGTAAGTTTGCAGAACTGGCCTGTACACCGGGAAACGAGATAAATAAAGTGGCAATGGGCGTAGATGTGCGAAACGGCAGGGCATTAAAGGAACTGGAACATGTTTTGGAGTCAATGGTAATAGAAGGATTCCATTATGAGATCCTCTTTCTGGATGCGGCAGATGCAGTTCTTGTGAAACGTTACAAGGAAACCAGAAGAGCCCATCCACTTGCAAAAAACGGCAGAATTGATAAGGGAATTGCCGCAGAGCGGGAACAGCTGGTTTTCTTAAAACAGCATGCGGATTATATCCTGGATACCAGTCAGCTGCTGACCAGGGAGCTGAAGCTGGAACTGGATAAGATATTTGTGCAAAACCAGGAATTTAAAAATATCATGATTACTATTTTATCCTTCGGCTTTAAATATGGGATACCAAGTGATTCAGATCTGGTATTTGATGTACGCTTTCTGCCAAATCCTTTCTATATTGAAGAGTTAAAGCACAAGACCGGAAATGACAGGGAAGTACAGGACTATGTTATGGGATATGACATAGCACATGAATTTTTGAATAAACTGACCGATATGGTAGAATTTCTCATACCGAATTACATTATAGAAGGAAAAAACCAGTTGGTTATCAGCATTGGCTGTACGGGAGGGAAACACCGTTCAGTAACATTGGCAAACAGGCTGTTCGAAACCCTTGGTCCCAAGGATGAATACGGACTGAAAATAGAACACAGGGATATTAATAGATAAGAGGGTGTGTTATGTCTTTTTCAAGCGATGTCAAAGAAGAATTATCAAGACAGTCCAGCAGCGCGAGACATTGCCAAATTGCAGAAATTACCGCAATCATAAGTATGTGCGGTGGTATATCCATCTCCAGCAAAGACAAATACAGTGTAAGAATCCAGACAGAAAATATCGCAGTCGCAAGAAAGTACTTTACTTTATTGAGAAAAACCTTTAATATAGAGACGGAGGTTTCTATCAGACAGAATGTGTCTGTAAGAAAAAGCCGCGTGTATATGGTTTTGGTAAAACGACACGAAGATTCACTTATGATTTTGAAGGCTGCCAAGCTCCTGAATAAGGATATGGAAGTAGAAGAAAATCTTTCCATAGTGAATAATATGGTGATTCAGAACACATGCTGTAAAAGGGCATTTATCAGAGGCGCTTTTCTGGCAGCAGGTTCGATCAGTGATCCGCAGAAGTTTTATCATTTTGAAATTGTCTGCACGACCATACATAAGGCAGAACAGCTGCAGGCGATTATAAATAGTTTCGATCTGGATGCCAAAATCGTAGCCAGAAAGAAATATTATGTTGTCTATATAAAAGAAGGCGCACAAATAGTCGATATATTGAATATCATGGAGGCACATGTGGCACTTATGAATTTAGAGAATGTCCGGATTTTGAAGGACATGCGCAACGAGGTGAACCGAAAGGTTAATTGCGAGACGGCTAATATTCATAAAACAGTCAGCGCGGCAGTAAAACAAATAGAAGATATCAAGTATATTCAGTCAACGGCAGGATTTGAGAGTCTGTCCGAAGGATTGGCTGAAATGGCAGAACTACGGTTAGCCCAGCCGGATGCGACACTAAAGGAATTGGGAATGTTGTTAACACCTCAAGTTGGAAAATCAGGAGTAAATCATAGATTGAGAAAATTAAGCAATTTAGCGGATGAGCTAAGAGAGAACAAGGAGGAGAAACATTATGATTAAAAAACCTATCACAATTCAGATTCCAAGTGGATTGGAAGCAAGACCGGTAGCACTTTTGGTGCAGGTGGCAAGCCAGTATGAGAGCGATATCCATGTAGAATGTGGTGACAAGAAAGTGAATGCTAAGAGTATAATGGGTATGATGACTTTGGGCCTGGTAGCAGGTGAAAATGTTAATGTCATTGTAGAAGGCAGCGATGAGCAGGAAGCTATGAACAATATTGAAAAATATTTAAGCAGCAAATAATAATTATAAAAGCAACAAGAAATAAGGGGAGTCGGGAGAACCCGGCTGAGAGTAAACTACACCAATGTTTAGACCCATAACCTGATCTGGATCATACCAGCGTAGGGAAATATACCAATGGAGCAGTTTTCGTAACTTTAGATAAATTGCAGCTGATTGATAAAACCCTATCGAGTAGATAGGGTTTTTGTTTTATATAAAATAATAATATAAGAAATGGAGAAATGAAAGATGAATGCAAGTGTAGCGATCCAAACTTTACCGGAAGCAAAAAATGATGAGGAATTAATCCGTATTGTAGATGAAGTAATTGCGTATATTAAAAGCACGGGTTTAAATTATTATGTAGGACCTTTTGAGACTGCAATCGAAGGTGATTATGATGAGTTAATGGATATTATCAAAGAATGCCAGCACATTGCAATACGCGCAGGTGCACCGTCTGTTGCGGCATATATTAAAGTTTCCTATAAGCCGGAAGGAGATGTACTTACGATTGAAAAGAAAGTTACAAAGCATCACCAGTAAGCTTTATTGTATCAGTGCGATCCTGGCTTTGCTTGTTTTATGGCAGGCGGCATCATCATTTGAACTGGTGCCTTCTTTTATGCTGCCGTCGCCGGTGGCTGTCATCAAAGCATTTGTAAGTGATTTCAACTTATTGATGATGCATTTGGGGACAACGCTGATTGAGGCTTTTCTGGGTCTGGGAATCGGCATATTGACCGGATTTCTGGCTGCGGTGTTGATGGATCGTTTTGAAGGGGTGTATAAGGCATTTTATCCGATCATGGTGATTACCCAGACGATCCCTACAATTGCCATTGCACCGCTTTTAGTATTGTGGATGGGATATGATGTTGCGCCGAAAGTTACATTGATTGTAATCGTAACTTTTTTCCCGATTGCAGTGGGACTTTTAGAAGGTTTCCGGGCGGCGGATAAAGATACCATGAATCTTATGAGATCCATGGGGGCAAGCCAGGGACAGATTTTTCGCTATGTGAAACTTCCCGGTGCGTTGGGCAATTTTTTTACAAGTCTTAAAATTTCAGTCTCTTATTCTGTAGTGGGAGCAGTGATTGCGGAATGGCTGGGTGGATTTCAGGGGCTTGGAGTATACATGACCCGGGTGCGGAGTGCTTATTCTTTTGATAAAATGTTTGCAGTAATTTTTCTGATATCAGCAATTAGTCTGGTTCTGATGTGGCTGGTAACAATACTGCGCAAGAAGTTGATGCCTTGGGATCATTTAGAATAATACATGAAAAAAATGTGATTTATAAATAGTAAAAACATTTGCAAATATTTGCAACAGTGAATGTAATTCGATTAGTGAATATATTTGAAACAGAGAATTTAGAGGAGAATACAAATGAAAAAGAATTTATTGGCGGTTACGTTAAGCCTGACTATGGTTATGGCTCTGGCAGGCTGCGGAACCAGTGCGTCAAAAGGAGAAATAACCGGTGCATCCGGTGATACACAAGCTGTAGAGACAGAAAATCCTGCAGCACAAAAGGACAGTACGGCAGAAGACGGCGGAGAAGCGCAGTCAGAGAGCCAGGCAAAAACAGCAGGAGAAAAGACAAAGCTTACATTTGTACTGGACTGGACACCAAATACCAACCATACCGGACTCTATGTAGCTCAGGAAAAGGGATATTTTGAGGAAGCCGGTCTGGAAGTTGAGATTGTACAGCCTCCGGAAGATGGTGCTACGGCACTTGTTGCTTCCGGAAAAGCACAGTTTGGCGTGGATTTCCAGGATTCTCTGGCTCCTGCATTTGCAAGGGAAGATCCGCTTCCGGTAACGGCAGTTGCAGCTGTAATCCAGCATAATACATCCGGAATTATTTCCAGAAAAGGGGAAGGCATGGACGCACCCAAAGGGATGGAAGACCATGTTTATGCTACCTGGGATCTACCGGTAGAAAAAGCGATGATTGCAAATGTAGTAGAACAGGATGGCGGTGATTTCAGTAAAGTGAAACTGATTCCAAGCACAGTAACAGATGAAGTGACTGCTTTGAAATCAAAACAGGTGGATGCTATATGGGTATATTATGCGTGGGGTGGTATTGCTACAGAGGTAAATGACCTGCCAACAGATTATTTCGCATTTAAGGATATCAACCCGGTATTTGATTATTATACCCCTGTTATTGTAGCCAATAATGATTTTCTGAAAGATAATACGGATGCAGCAAAGGCATTTATGTCGGCTCTGGCAAAGGGATATGAGGATGCCATTAAGGACCCGGCTGGTGCGGCGGGTATTCTCTGCAAGGCAGCACCGGAATTGGACAGCAAACTGGTTCAGGCGAGCCAGGAATATTTAAAGGACCAATATCAGTCGGATGCAAAGAGCTGGGGATATATCGATGCGGCAAGATGGGATGGGTTTTATGGCTGGCTTAATGAAAACAAGCTGGCAGATAAAGAAATTCCTGCAGGATACGGTTTTTCCAACGAGTATTTACCACAATAAGCAGCACGATTCAGGGGGACAAGTGTGAAAGAAAATCGCTTTCACACTGCTGATTAAGGAATAGCACAAGCCAGCTTGCACGATTCAGGGGACAAGTGTGAAAGAAAATCGCTTTCACACTGCTGATTAAGGAATAGCACAAGCCAGCTTGCACGATTCAGGGG
>OKWQ01000099.1_pt1 | contig 91786 bp, 77 predicted proteins | sample 1607071 | NCBI WGS metagenome assembly OKWQ01 (sample SAMN07501039, study PRJEB24779) | human gut metagenome
CCAGCCATGACTGTTTAAATTTATTGAAAACTAGTAAGCGTTGGGAAAGTCTATACGCTATGTTATTCATCGCTTACACAAAAAAAGCATACCGCCCGATTTTGATTCAGACTTTATGCTTTATATATGATATAATACATGCAATTGTGTGGTTGCTAACTATGATATTTTCTGTAATTTTTCGCTATGTTCCGTTACTACTTTCTTGAGTAGCTTGACATCTTCCTCAATAGCGGTTATTTTATTCGCTTCTGAATCAAAACGTTTGGAAGCTGGCAAATAATTTTCTGCTAACATTTTAATATCACGCTTGATATCATTCTCAATGATAATATTTATACGGGTTTGCTCTTGCTTAATTTCCTCAATATCTTTTTTTAAAGGCTCGATCTTTTTGTCCATGATATTGGAAATTGCTAATAACAATTCATTATCTGTCATATCTTTTACCATCCTTTACATCTGTGGTGTATGTATTATACCATATGTAAAGCATAAAGTCTATTCGATTATCAAGGTGCTTTTTTCAAGTTAGCAAGTCAACCCTCTCTCAGTAATCTTCCTGACTATTGATTCCGTAGTCGTTCACTCACAGGTATATTGACTGTTGATTTCACAAGGCTTTCGGCTCTTGTAAGTGTTGTGTCTTGCTTAACTTGTAAGATCATTGTACACTATTGTGTACGTATTTTCAATTGACATCGTACACAAAAGTATACGTATTTTCTTGTGTGTTTTGTACACATTAATGTACGTTTGCATATCTTTATTTAAATTGACTATTCGTATATTATCGTATACAATAGTATACAAAGGAGGGTATTATGATGGGCGAAAGAGAAAAGCAGTATTCAGGATTGATATCTTATCAGAAATTATTTGAGATGATGGAACTTAGAAAAGTAAAAAAGATTGATCTTAGAAATAAATTTAATATATCACCTACAATAGTACGACGGTTAAGTAATAATGAAAATGTATCTGTAGATACTATTATGTATCTATGCGAAATACTTGCATGTCAACCCGGTGATCTTATGGAATATATTCCTGAATCAGACATATCAGAGTAATACTGCATTATATAGAAGAAACATAAAATATAGGGGTGAGCGTATGATAAGTTATGAGAAGTTGGACGAGAAAGAATTAGAGATAACAGTAACACCAGACGAATGGGATTTAAGGATGATTGATCAAGCGACAAAAGAGAATGACGGGAACACAATTTCTTTTGATGAAATATGCCATCAACTGAATATTAAAGAGGTGTAATAAATGGATGCTGAGAAAAAACCATATATTGTAAACGGTGAGCGTGTAACCTTAGAAGAATACAGAAAAACAAAGTATGAAGACTTGAGGGTACGTGTGCCGAAAGGTAAAAAAGAAGAAATCAAGAAATTCGTTGCCACTACTGATGAGAGCCTAAACAGTTTTATTAATAAAGCTATTGATGAAAAGATTGAACGTGATAAACTTAATATATAGTGTTGTGTGGTACCCATAAAAATATATAAATTATGGGTACCATTTTTGTATATTATTCCGCCTTGTAATATGGGTACCCATAGTATATAATGATCATATCAATAGACAACAAAGTACCTTGATAATTGAATAGACTTTGCACCGCATATATGGTACAATCATTACATATGATAATCATATAAGGAGTGGATAAAATGGATAACGATCTTAAAGAGATATTGATTGCAATTCAATCTGGAATTATTAATCTACAAAATGAAATGACGGAAGTAAAGACAAGTTTGAAAAAGATTGAATTAACCATAGAACTTGAAACAAACAAGAAAATAGATGCTCTCTTTGATGGAAGAGTTGACGAGATGCGTCATCGTAAAGAGAATATAGAAGCAAATGCAAAAGTAGCTGACTTAGAAATGAGAGTCGATAATTTGGAAAAAGCATTTAAGGCATCATAACACATACTGACCATATACAGGTGTAAAGTCTATTGAATTATCAAGGGCTTTGCACTTTTTTTATGGAGGTACATATTATGACAAGCTATTTTGACCGCATTACTACTCTACAGGAATTGAGAAGCCAATACAAGGCACTACTCAAAAAATATCATCCTGACAACGCTGACGGCTCTCTGGAAGTCACAAAAGTAATCAATCTGGAATACGAAAAGCTTTTTCAGCAATTGAAAAATGCCCATACCGCTACAGGGAAAACTACAGCATACAGCGAGATGCAATATGACTTCTCAGAGGATGAAAAGTTGCGGGAAGTCCTGAATAAAGTTGTTACCCTTGCAGGACTGAATATCGAGATTATAGGTAATTGGATTTGGTTAGACGGTTTGACCTACCCGCATAGGAAATACTTAGGTGAAATAGGCTTTAAATGGGCTGGAGAAAAAAAGAAATGGTACTTCCATACGGAAACATTCAGGAAGAAAAGCCGTAAGAAATTGAGTCTTGATGACATCCGCCAGTATTACGGAAGTACAAGCGTGCGTCAAGAAACAAGTCCTCTGCTACAGGCATAAAATAAAGGGGTAGCCTACAACTACCCCATTAATTGCAATATGCCGTCAAACGCATTTAAATGGTCATACGGGCTGTTTTTCCGTTCATGCGGACAAATTACCACCAATGAATCAGAACGTCATTTTGAGTCATATATTGCCTTAATACGTCCCACGCATACTCCCCGGGGGTACTTTACATTCTGACGCATAGGTCAGGTGTCCGGTAGCTGCACATGTATTCTATCCACACGTCACTGGACAATATTTGCATATATTAGTTTTCTGGTAGGATTGCCTGGATTATTGTTAAGTCCTTTACAGAAAAATTTTTGTATGTAATATTATTTAACTGAAGATCTTCTTTGCTATCATATAAAAACGATAAGACTGTCTCTATATCATTTGCTTTTAAAGATGGATCTATCGCAAATAAAAAACATGTAAATTGTGCTCCAATAAGTTCTTTATTTGATTTGGAATCATCTGTGCTTTGAAAGTTAGCTATTTTTATTGTGTTTTCCAAAGATACATCTGTATTTGGATTTATACATATTGTATATGAATTCCCTATGTCTATAACACCATCATTTCCAATCGATGTACTTTTTATTTCACTAATTACATATTTTGATTGTAACTCAACAACTTTTTTATTATATCTATCAATAAAATTCTGAACAGTATTAATTGTTGAATCTGTATTAGTATTACTTTCTTTATTATTAACTGCATATTTTTTATCTTTTTGCCTTATCAATTCAAACTTTTCATTAAATTCCTTATAATTTTTATTCAATACCGTATTAGAATCATACGCGTTATATCTTAATATAAATTTATTTGTAGTACTATAATTTTTTTCAGTTGACATAGATCTTATTATGTCTGAAAATTGATCCCAGTCTAACTCTCCTGCAAAATCACTTATTTTTTCGAATAATGCAATAGCTGAATTTTCTGTCATATCAAAAGTCTCTACAAATGTTGCTAATTCTACATTAAAATATAATAAATCATTTTCCATTTTGGCAAATTCATATTCTAGCAGCTTTTCCAAAAGATTATTTAATCCATCTATTGGGTTTTGTGTAAAATAAAATTTATATTTTTCTATTTCACTATTAATATCTTCAGGTATACCATCAAATAACATCCTATATATCATTTGATTATTCGGTTTGTTTATATCTATGTCTTTCGCAATAGATGAGAGACCATTATACATAATATCATAATGATCATCTTCGTTTTCAATAGGAGTATTCATTATATTATTGTATTTAATCCAGTCATAAGTATTATTTAGTAAGCGATTACACGAGCTGTATAGAATACCATATTGTTTTATATTATCTTCTATTTCTTGATTAATTTTTAATATTTCATCTGATTTGTTTTCTCCATTTACAGTTTTTTGGTTGTATTCTAAAGTTGCCTTCTCAACCAAATATCCCTTTATCATCAGCGTCTCAGATTTAAGAATGTTTAAAGCCGTACTATAATCAAATTCTAATCCATTTTCGTTTGTATGAATGCAATTGGCAATATCACTATTTAAATCATTGATTTTTTCATAAGTCTGTATTTTTATTCCACCTTGATTTTCTTGTTCTTCCATAGCTTGGAATATCATCTCATATAAATTTTCTAAATTACTATATTTTTCACGTAAATCATCATATGTACAAATAAATCTACTCATATTATTATAATATTGTGGTATTTCTTCAATTGTTTCTGTTAAACCATTTTCTTGGTCAAAAAAATACTCTTCTAGCTCATTAAAAGACATATTTTTATTAGCTAAATATATCTTATAATATTTTTCGATATTCGCTTCACTAAGATTTTCTAGTTTATTAATATAATTTGGGTATATATTTTTTAAATTATCCAGATCGCTAATCTCCGCGATTGTCTCACTTTCTATCGTATCTAACTGCATCTCTTTTATTTCTATCGGTTGCTCACTAGCCTTACTTATAGATTCGCTTTGTATATTAGTTTTAACATCTCCTTTACATCCACATACCATAAATATTATAGTCATAAGAACTGCCACCATTAATCTTTTCATTACTTCTCTCTCTTTCTTTTATATTTCCATACTAACAAAATTAAACATTTCAAGCTTTTGATATATGTAATCTCCATATTTTAATCCTTTTATGGATTCATACCTTCTTAAATCTGGTTCAAATAGTAATGAAGACAAGCATGTTTCCTTATCTACGTTAAAATTATGATTACCTTGGTTACATCTGAAAAATATTTTATCATTTTTAACTTCTAGTATTTCAAAGTTGGTGTATATATAATTGACATCACCCACTCGATTAAGTTTCAAATCTGCAATAATATTATTTCTCATGTTTAAAACATTTGAAATTTCTTTATATTCTTTCAATTTTGTATTAACAACTGCATTTTCTTTTAAACAGTCTTCTTTACTTTGTTTATCAAAAATAGCATTATACACCTCTAATTGTTTAAACTTCATAGTCATAAAGAATATATAAATATAATGTGCTGCTATTATGTAATACTTATCCAAAAACTCGTCACACATAATTGAATAACTTTTTAGTATAGTATCAAGATCTCTTAGGGTCAAATTATAATAAGCTTGAATATCAGTAAAAAATATATCCATTTTAGTTGCATACTTATCTTTGTTTTCATGCTGATTAATCCATTTCATATTGTTTATATGCCTTTTTATAATTTTTATATTATCTTGTTTTGGTATTTTACTAATATAATCAAAAAAGCGACACAAGTACCCTGTTGAATCCATATCTTGTCCGTATACAGTTCTTATAGAGCAGCTTAGTTGTGTTATGTCTACAGCAAATACAAATACCATATTTTTTACATCAAATAAATGTTTAATAATTTCCAATGTCTGAATTGCAAATAAAGGTTTACATCTGTCTAATTCATCTACAATTAAAACTAATTTTTTATTAGAACATGAAATGTATTTTGACAGCATCTTTTTTAATTTCCTAATGCTATCACGAAAGTCTCTAAACTCTTTGAATAAGTTATTCTCTACAAAAAGATGCTTTTTTAATGATTTAACTCCACCATCTACAATGTCAGCCGCTTCTTCCCCTATATATTTCTTTACCTGCGTTTTTGCAAAACCATATCCAACTTTTTTAACTACTGACACAAAACTGTTTACTGCATCTTCGTCATTCTCCATCTCCATCTGTTCAGCAAGTAATCCCTCTTCTAAAATTATATTCATGATAGGTTCAAACGGGTTATCCCAAAAATCATTTTCCCATGCATTGTAATATACAATTTTCATGCTATCCAAATTACCATCACGAGAATAATTCTGCCCTTCGTAACCCCTACAATAATTCATAAACATATTAAAGAAATACGACTTACCAGTTCCCCACGGTGAATCAACTGCTATCGTATACGCATTGGTTAATAAATCCCGCTTATACTGGTCAGAATTTAGAATAATTGTTTTCAGAAATTTCGCATATTCTAACCTTCCAAGTTTATCATCCCTTTCGAAAAATAATTGTTTCATAACTCCCTCCTATTCTTTAGTCCCATAATCATTAAAGTAGCTTAACGTCCACCTTTTAAGTTTTCGCCATTTTCGACGATAACCTTCTCTCTTCACTAATAGCTGTCAGGATTTACTCCCATAATATAAATATTATATCATATTACTAATAATATTTTAAGCAGAAGTTATGTTACATTATTAATAATGCCTTCAACTCAAATGCAGAATACTATCCGCACGACTTCGGTTCAAACCGAAATCGCAAATCCAGGCAATTCATGAGTGCTCAGTTATAGCCCCCGTTCTCCACAACCTCTTCTACCATTTCTACGCTTATAACAACATAAGCACAGAATATTTTCTCCCATCTAAGGTAAAAGATATAGCCTACAGACCTTTTCTTTAAAATCATATTAACAATAACAGGTTACAACGGCAGATATCATATTTGCGCTAATCTGGAATATCCGCTACCAGTTCTTTACTGTGTCTCCAGGCTACTCACACATCCTCTGCACCCTGGCTACACTTATAACAACATAAGCACAGAATATCTAATTGCATTCAAGGTAAAAGATATAGCCTAACACTCATCCCTTTAAAAATCAAATTAACTTTAGCCCATCTTGTAATCTGGTGCCTCTGCCACGTCCGCTAATGGTTTCCACCTCTTTGCTAATTCTTTGTAGTTTATAACTGACCCGTACTCAGCGGGTGAGTTTTTATTTTTCTCCAATGTCCTTTGCTACAAATAATGGCTAGTCATAAATTCCGAATAAGTCTAATTCAGACTTTTTCAAAACATATTGTTTTACATATTTGCTGTAACACGAGTTACAACAGGCATCAGTACAAGATTCCCCATGCAGACCTACCACATGCCCTCTTTACTCTGCTATCCTTATAACAACATAAGTACAGAAAATTTGATTACATTCAAGGTAAAAGATATCACCTAAACAACATGTTCTGAAAATTGTAATTAACTATAACAGATTTCACCAACGTGCTTATCCCGAAAGGCACCATTCAAATGTGCTAGATTGTTCGTATAGACCCTTGACAAGTTTTGGTCAAGGGTTAATCTGGGTGACAGACTGCTTCGCATAGACCAGATTTTGAAGTAATTCCAACGTGCCCGTCTGGTAAGCACGTTGTTCTTCAGACGCGTGGCTCTCGCCCACACGTTGATGCTCCCGACCTTTATTACATACCAGGTAAAATACTGTTTCACATAGTTGAGATTTTGAGGTAATTCCAACGTGGTAATCTCGTCACTACGTTGATACTGATTTGGTACAGCAATGTTATAAGCACGTCTGGCTCTCGCCCATACGTTGATCTTCAGACGTATCGTTCAGAACGGCACGTTGACAAATCCTGCTGCATGTCCGACAATTTGTCAGGTATGAAATAGATCAGAACGTCTTTACCTGATAAAGAGGTTGTGCGCCTGATGCACAACAATTGTTATCGTCCTGAACGATCACTCTGAAATCCCCGTTTCATTGGCTGCCACATCGAAAACCAATTACTCGCCTTTGAAGCCACCATAATGCCCTTTCTAGCCAGTAATCCTTATAACAACATAAGCACAGAAAATCCTATACACTTCTTTGATAAAAGTATCAGCTAAGAATATCATTTTTGAAATCATATATTATTAATACGATATCACTTTGAAATGAAATCGCTTAATGGGGGGAGCACTATACCTAATCTAAATCTCATTTTTTTCCGTCGTGAATTACGACAGTATTCTTAATGTACTTTGTGTTTTCTATCCTGATTTATGATTTAACGCCGCCAATTTTGGAATGGTTGATCTGTACCGGCGATTTGCCGAGTCAGCTAATTTGAACAATGGAATTCTGCATACGGACTGCATCCTTAACTTTTCTGCTATTGGTGAGGTGGCATTTTGGCACCCCATAGCCTGAAGTAGCAATAATTCTACATGAACACCTTTCTTGATCATAATCTAAGGGTGTCCACTGGCTGAACTTCCCTATTTCATCGGTGGTGGAAAATTTTCCACTACCGTAACCACCCAAATCAAAGAACTAAGCACAGTATTCCTGTCCAATTACTTTATATTTTTGAAACCTGCTGGTGGAAAATTTACCACTAGCAAGATTAACCTTTAACCATCGTCTGTAAAATGGAACTAGAGCAGGAAAACTTTCCTGAGCTGCTGGGGCAAAATTTTGCACTAGCAAACCTTTGATAGTAATTTCAGCCAGGATATTGATAACTTTGAGGATGTTAGCTTTGAGATTATATAAATGGGGGTGTGGAAAATTTTCCACAGGGTTAAGTTGGGGGGTGTGCAAAATTTTGCACAGGGTAGAGTTTGACATCGTGCAAAAGTTTGCACAATGTTCAAGTGATGCTCCCGGTTATTATTTACGCTTAAGCACCATTTTACATTGGCTTCTTACACTTCTATGTGTTATATTTAGATTAACTACGAATTTTGTGAGGACAGATAATGAATGAATTGATTGAGAATATTGATAAGCTGCATACCACAGAAATGGGTTTAGAACGTATAAAAAGAAATTTGTCGCTTGATGTTGGTGATATCGTGCAATGGTGTAGAATGGGTATATTGGACAAATATGCCATTATCAAAAGAAAAGGGAAGAACTGGTATATTGTTATAAACAATTGTGAAATAACTGTAAATGCCCATAGCTATACTATTATCACAGCTCATAAAGCTAAATAAAAATTTAAATAGAATTCTCGATGACATATTAATCTTAAAGCTCTGTCGCCAAATCGGGCGATACTGATTTTACTAGGTTTTTCTTGCCACATCAGTACACTTCACATGAGTTTTTGTACATGGAAATCTTAAAGTGGTATTCCAAAAACATGACTTAATCATGCCCAAGTGTCTTTTATGCTTCAAAGAATGTCACAAAATCAATGAAAAGGTATGGGGGCAAATACTTATGCCATAGTAGTAAAACTAATAAACCTAAATATGGATTATGGAGGTAAGAACATGTTTATTAATTTTAATGAAATTACAGAACGTAAAATAACTGGAATGAATGGTGGTAAGGGGGAAATGTCAGCTAAGATGTTTATGAGCGAAAATGGGAAAATTATACCATGCCGTATCCATGCTGGAGGTTCCATTGGCATACATAGCCATCAAACAAGTGATGATATTAACTATATTTTATCCGGTACTGGAAAAGCTATCTGTGATGGCAAAGAAGAAATTCTTATGTCTGGAGTCTGTCACATTTGCCAAAAAGGATCTGATCATAGCATTATCAATACTGGTAACGAAGATTTAGTTATGTTGACAATTGTTGTAGAACGATAACATATAGTGTTGGAAATCAATTACATGGTTACAGTGATAGTTGAGGAATTTTTGCCTGTTACTAGGATTCCACCAAATAGAAATATTATAAAAGAATGTAGCAGCACATTAGAATACCCATTGTATCCAGAAATCATTATAACAACATAAGAACAGAATATTTCACACTTGCCAATGGTAAAAATATAAGGTATGTACATAAATCTCAGGATTATAATGTTAACGTTGGAATATTCAGCAACTACAAATGCTGACTGTGATGTATCATGGCAGAATCTACAGTGTCCCCCCCGATGTAGTTGTAAAATCTGTTGCAGTACACTAATCACGACAGTACACTTCGCAGGGGTAAAGTCCTGTTTTTGAATCACATGTTTAGAACACAAACAGGGATATACCCCTCCCAAGTGTACTGAACTGATATAGACTTAATTAATAGATATAGATAACTAATACTTATAAATAAGTATTAGTTTAGCGCTCGGGGATAAATCCCCTCCCACTGCCATGAGTTCTCCTTCACAATTAAAGCCTACTACCATCTCTTATTTTTCCCGATATGCAAAATTTTGCAAGTCGGTGTATGCACAACATTATCAGAGTATCATTATTAACATTGTGGAAAATTTTCCACGAAGTCAGTTCTATTGAATTGTGGCATCAAATATATTTGGCTGATTTGGGTGGAATCTCATTGTGCAGAATTACACAGTGAAAAATGTTAGATTATACTGTATTATTTAAATCACAGGGACGTTTAGGTGTCCCTCTGTTTAGGTAAAAAACATCAATCACAGGGACGCTCAGCGTCGACATATGGACATTCCTTATTTAAACAGACATATATAATTAAACAGACTAAATACTTTTATTCACTACGTTCATAAAAGTATTTTCTTCGCTTACGCTCAATCTCCTGTGTCAGAAAAGATTACAGAGTATTATTTGTTGGCAGAATCTAACAGTGTGCTATCTTTCTTTTCTGATTTGGAAATCTTTTGCTATAATATATTTCTTTATTGATATGGTACTCTTTCTGGTCAATTTCATTCTTACAATATAAATTATATTTATTCGTGCGCAAATTTATATTTGTTATAACTATTCGTTCTACATTATTCGACTTATTTCGACAAGTTCTTATTGTTTCGTTTTATTTTCAGTATAATTGTTCTAAATAGCTTCAATTTTCTGTTATTTTTATTGACAAGAACCTTATATTTATGATATATTAACTTTATCAGATTAACGTAAATATACAATTGAAAGGATTGGTGATGCCATTGATCTTATTTAATTTTTAAATAAGGATTTCAAGAAAATATTACGACATTTATTTATATTAGAGGGATGATTTTATATCGCTAACATTACAATTGGAGGTATTATAATGGAATTAAATTTTATGATTTTTATAATTGGTAAAATCTTAACAACATCCTTGTATATACTTGGTATTTTAGCATTAATCAAGTATTTAAGAAATAAGTAATTTACTTAATTTATGAATTTCTTTTGATTGGCAAGATATTTACTAATTCCCTTTGATTTAATGATAATGTATGTAATAATGTATCATGGAATATTAATTCATGAATTTAAGGAGGAAATGAGTATGAAATTATTTAAGAAAAGTGTGGTTGTTTTAACTGTCATCTCAATGATGTTTTCTAGTACCCTGTTAGCTTCTGCAAAACAATCTGATTCAGATTATATTACTTATAACGAATACAAAGCAGCTGTTATTAATGAATATTCAAAACTTGGATTTGATATCAGTTTCACTGATCCAGAAGTCACAGAAATTACTATTACTAAAGACATGCTTGAAAAAAGATTGCAACAAATCAACGAAGAAATAAAGGAAGCTCAGCTTAATAATAGCCAACAGACTTTAATACAACCAAATAGCATACAGCCGAGAAATATGCCTTATGATAAAACTTCATATTTTAATAGGCAGATTATAGCACCAACTGCAGTATACGGCTATGGTAATTGGGACATAAAAATAAATTTCCGTGGAAATGCTCAATATGGAACGGTCATTGGAATTAATAGCATTGACGTTAAACAAATAGGTTATTCCTTAAATTTATCGAATTGGAGTTATAATGGATATTCACATACTAGCTGGGGGAGTAATGTTGATGTTTATTTATATATGACAACAACATTTTCTTGGTCAGATCCTTATGGTGGAACAATTAGTCATACAAGTGAACATACATTAACTTGTCAGCTTTATGGTTAGATAAATTTTGGAGGTAGACACTATTTTGATAATTCTTAGTCAAATCTTTATAATACTAGATAGATTTTTACTCTATGCTTTATCTATACTTGGAATTTTAGCATTAATTAAATATTTAAGAAAAAAATAAATGAATTAATGATAAGCTTCTCTTTCTTTAAATACATGAAAGAGGAGCTTATTAAAAAATTTATTATTCTCACAAAATATTCCACGATGTTCCTGGTTGGAAAATTAATTGAGAGCACCTGCTCGCTTATCTTCTGCTCAAAAATGAGCTAAAGTTTACGGATTGGCGGAAAATAAGATATGGAATATGAATATTGATGATGGATATGGTATATTAATAAACCGTTTTTATTAAGTCTATTCTGTTGGAATTGTGGACTGATTATGGGGTGTGGATTAAGTAAAGTATTTTTGTGAAATAGTTTTATTAAACACTTTTATAAAAGTTTTTATCTAAGTATTATCTCATTACCCCTCGAACACTTTCGTATTCCATTTTACCACAAATTCTTGCTATATGGAATACCTTTCAATAAAAATAAACACTACTTACTCTACTCACAGTTATAATTATTGTTGCAAAAAATTGCTTGTAAACACAAAGTTTTTTCATATATATTCTAATAATCAGTAACATATATACTTATAGTTATATTTATAGTAATATTGCACAAAAGAATGCCAAGTTTTTTCGATAATAAGTTCGGCAGATATTTTTTTAGTTAGTATTTACATGGTGAAATCGGCTATACAAAGTGCACAATGAAAATACTACTATAATTTATAGTAGTGCAATATATAGTAGTCCCTTTATACAATCACATGTTGTCGAACATGATAATGTATTTTTATATCAAACACTATTTATTCTTGAAATTCTTATTATTAAGCTCAATTTCGAACCATTTCGTTCGACAAATCCCTTTTTAATCTGTTACAAGGAGCGGACATACAAAATTTAAAGAGTCAGTCAGGTGTAAAAAGGTTCCTTTTGGTACAAAAAAAAGGACTAATCTCTAGCCCCTTTTTAATACTATAGCTTTCTTAAAGTTCTCAAATGCTTCTTTATAAAGTTCAATATCTCTGTCTGTGGTAGTTTCCCCAGCTTCATTTATAAGTTCATCAAATAAGAAATCAATGTCAGCCAGTTCTTCTTTTCTGGCTTTCAGATTTCGTTCATATACCTCTCTCGCTTCCTCCAATGTTTCAAAACAATCTACGCACTGATCAAAATCAATAATCCGTATATCATCTTTGTCTTGATCCGAACCAACGATTTCTACCCGCATCATCTCAGCTCTTTTCTTGAGCACTTTCAGATGTTGAAAATAATAGTATTCAAAAACATAGTAAAAGCATTCCCCTGGTTCTAAACTACTAATATTGTACATTCCAACCACATCCTTTCAAGACAATTATATCCCTCTCCCTTCCGGTTGTGGATGGTAATATTTGGTAATTAACCAGCATGTACTATATCATCTTGATAGGAATTATCGCCAAACGGTTTGACGTCCACTTTTAGCAACGCATCATATACATGCTTTGGTATCTTATTCTTGTACCTGTCTGCCATGATAATAATGTCTGCTTGCTTGTGCCTTTTATACTCAGTAAATGCTTCTTCTGGCGTATCCCAATAGCCTAACACAATTGATTCACCGCCACACGGCATAAATACTCCAAGTATTTCTCACGGCTGCTACTGTACCTAACTCCCAGTGGTAAAACAGGATTATTTCTTCTGGTTCTACGGGAAGAATAATGTTTCTTGCTGTTAGACAGCATGGTATTCAGGGTTTGTGGCAAGATACAACATTTGTCCGGTGCATATACCTTGTTTCCCGGACACAGCAAATCTTTGTCCACCGCCATAGATTCACCCTCACATTCATAATAATTTGCCCAGTACCACTCCATAAATAACTCTGGATCTCTTGCCCAGCTATCACAAATTACTGAATCATCATAGCACCTCCTGTTGCTCTTTTTGTTGCATCGGTGATTTATGCCCTGCCAAATACCAAATGCACGATTCCTTGATGAGGTAATGTAGGGGATATACTCCTGGTTCCGGTCAATATCTTCCACTTTTACATAACCTCTATTTAATGATATGTACTCATCCCAGCTTACCCACAATAAATTTTTGTAATAGTTATTACTGAGATCTTCGTCAATATGCCAAATCCAGGTAGTTTCACTGTTTCTTTCTAAAAATTGTTCTGCTACCAGTTCTGCCGGGCTTGTTTCTTTTTTATACTTCTCCCCGTACTCATCAACCAGATTTATCGTATAGTGGACATTCCCTGTCTTGTGCATGTAGAAATATTTCCTGAGATTATTAACCATCCTGCCATAATTGGATATCCAATAATTCTGGGAGTCCTTTACCTGGACGAATACTTCTTCTTTGCTTAAGGGTGTTATTTCCGCTTTCGCTAAATCCAGAACTCTTGCATCTGTAAGATCCGCAAAATCCCAGAACTCTTTTCTCTGTTTCCGCTTTATCATTTCCTTTTTTGTCATTCCAGTTTTCCTCCTATTTAAACCGTTTGCCAAATGCGCTTTTTATATTGCGTTCAAAATCTTCTTTCGTTTTTGCCCAGAATCCGCCATTTCCGATCAATCCTCCATCTTCAGCGTAACCGTAAATTGTCTGGGTGTCTCGTCCGCTTGGGTCGTATCGATAGCCCGTGTCCAGACTTATACCTCCGGTTACTGTATCTCCTCCTGACTGGATGCCGTCATGTTGTGGGGATTCTGCTAACTGCCCGATTCTGGAATATCTTCCTTCGGGTGAGTTGTAGAAGTTGTCAACGTTTGTGTGCAGGTCTTTGAATGACTCATCTACTGTTTCGGCTACGGCTGCTTCCATTTTTTTCATTATTTGTGCTTTGAGTGCTGATATTGAATTTACTGTTTTCATAATTTTCTCCTTAATTAAAACAAGCCCATAACTGCGGTTAAGCGGTTACAGGCTTGTTATTGTGGTATTGTTTAATTTTAGATGATTTGTTGTTAATTGCGGACTGTAAATTTAACTTCTTTCAATGTATAAGATTCGTTATCGTCATTATAAAACGAGTCCACTATGTATGCCTCTAAAGTCAATCTTTTATTCACCCATTGAAAAAGATTTAAATTTTTAAAAGTAAATTTACCTCTGCTATTTGATTTAGCAGTTGCTATTTTATTACCACTAGGATCTCTTAACACTATTTTGGAATTCTTATTTGTAATACCTGTTATTATTTTAGTATTTTTATTAATCTTTTTATAGGATGAAGGATTAACAAATGTTATACTCTTTACCAGGTTTTGAAGCTGTGCTGTACTTTTATACCATGAATCTTTTCTGTCCCATTTTTTTGGTAGCTTTTTGTTTAATTCTTTTGCACTAATTTTATTGTACTTAAACTCAACTTCACCCAAATTCGGATATTTATTTAAATCAGGTAATTTTTTTATTCTGTTCAATTGAACATCAAGAGCCTTTAATTTGGTTAATTTATTAATATCTTTGAGAGTGGATATTTTATTATTATAAACATACAAATATTCTAACTTTATTAAATTTTTTATTGCTGAAATATCATTTAGTTGATTATCATTTGCCGATAAACTGGTTAGATTAACTAAGTTTTCAATTCCAGACAAGGATTTTAAATTATTAGATTCAACATTCAATTCTTTTAAACTTTTAAGTTTACTAATACCTTTTAAACTTTTAATTTTATCCTTTTTTCCATATTTATTGGCGTCTAACCGCTTTATTTTAGCAGCATCTTTTTCCGTAAAACTTTTACTTTTTCCTAGTTTTCGTAAAATAGTCTGATATAACACTTTATCCGGTATACCCGAGTTATTATTTGGAATAGTTTTACTTTTCGCAGCCATAACATTCAGCGGTAAAAATACCATTATTAAAACTAGCACTAATGAAGTAAATAAAGTTTTTTTTCTTTTCATCATTTAGCTTATCTCCTTTTTCTATATTTTTTATTTTTGTGTGTGTGAGGCATTTTTTATTTTTTTCACATTACACATATCTTCAACTAACTGTGTGTCACTTCCCGCAATATCGATAATACATTGATATAAATTTTCTCTGGCAAATGTATTATTAAATTCATCTAATCCCCATGCAATATCAAAGTAATCGCCCGAAACACTAGGTTCTTCAGCACTAATAAGAACACTCCTTACAGCCTCTTTTGCTACTTTAAACCGGTTTTTACATTTTATAGGATTATCGGCATCAGGATGTTTCATATATTTTCCGACCACACCATTCTCTTTATACCAAATTCTGTGAGCAAAAGAATCAGAAACAAGATGTATTGCCACTCCATATAAGAAGTATTTACGATTTGTTTTCGTATTGCCATACTGTGCCAGAATCTGGCTCCAAGGCAAATCTCCAAATTTTGTAGTGGTAATTTTCGATTTGATTTTATTAAATATCCTAGCATCCATTCCTATTGGTACTCTTTTAAAGACTGAAGTATCTCCTCCCCTTAGAGCTATCCTTGTTAAAAATAGATAGCAAGATACAAAATTGACAGGAACTACCTCCTTGCCTGGCACCTTATCCCATTTAACCCCTCCATGATATTCCGGGTATTTACCATATCCTTTTATATTGCCTGCATCTGAATCTGTATAAATTGCTCCTGCTTTTATTATTTCGATCGTCTTTGCACTCATTTCAAGACTATCTGTTCCTAAATCTACAAGTTTAGTATGCCCATCCCCTCTCCATCTACCTTCTACATATGCCTCATCATCATTGATTTCTTCAAATCTGTCTAAAGATTCAGTATTTACAGGTATAAAATCTTCATTTTTCCTACCTGAATCCTTAAAGTTCTCAGCAAAAGTTTCATACATGCTCATAGCATAATCTGCATCAATTAGCCCACATTCATCGGAATTTGAAATATTTTTTGAAGTTGCATCTATCAATTGTCGTATAAATTCATGTGATTTTGATAAATCTTTTTCCCATAACAGAGAAGCTATTCCTACCACATGAGGCACTGCAATACTTGTACCATGAGTTACAACTGCTCCTCCAAAAAATGATGCTGTTTGGATTTTTTCACCCGGTGCAGCAATATCCAGTTCTTTCCCTGTATTGCTGAATGAACTTATCTCTGCTTCTGGGTTAGTAGCAGCTACTGCCATTACTTCTTTAAATGCTGCGGGATATTCCACTTTATCAGCGTTATTTCCGGAAGCACCTACCATAAGTATCCCCGCATCATATGCATCTTCTACGGCTTTTTTCATAGCATTTGAATGTGTGGATGTTCCAAAGCTCATGTTAATGATATTTATATTATTATCAATACACCAATAAATTCCCTTTATGATTCGGCTTAAAGGTGCTTTATTTTCACCATCTAATACTTTTACCAAATATAAATCTACGTTTGGATTAACTCCTTTGATTCCACCCTCTCCATTTGCACAGATTATAGATGCTATTCCCGTTCCATGACCAGTTAAATCCTGGTACATTGAAACCACATAATCCTCTTCTTCAACAAAATTAATACTATCAGCCAGATCTATTCCGTCAACATAATCAACACCTGAATCTAATAGAGCAACTTTCACTTTCTGTATACTTCTTGCTTTTGTATTAACTTCATCTGCATTAATTGCCTGTAAGTTCCAGTCAGCTTCAACCTCAGTTTCACCTGCATTGTTCCTTGCTTCCCGTAATTTAAGTTTGTATTCCAATCTTTTTGCTTTATCTAAATCCTCTGTTTCTGTTTCTTCGGTATCTTCTAGCATAAGATTCTCTGTATTTTCAATCGTTTCTGTGCTCACTGTTGACTTTTCCGTAATTTCAGACTCTTCTGTTATTTCAGTTTCCTTAGTTACAACTTGGCTTTCTTCTTCACTTTCAGTAAGAATCGTTTCTTCTTCTGTAGCTTCCGTGATAATCTCTTCTTCCAGTGAATTCGCAGAAATTATGATATCTTCTTCCACAATCAGACCATCATTATTTTGCTGCATAGCTTCTGCTTCTTCTGGTGTTAATTCCATTACTGCTATGTTGTTATCCGCTAATTCTGGATCTTCTTCTGATATGCTATATGCTGCTCTGCTGGTAACATCGTTATATTCTTTTGAACTATCTGCCATAACAATATAGGTTTTTGTTTCTGCATCGGTTTCATTTTCTGCATTTGCAATAATCATATTATTGCTGCCAACCAACTGACACATCATTGCAAATACTAAACAGCTACTTACAACTTTTTTGCCTGAAATTTTAATCTTTCTCTTCATAGATTTTCTCCCTCTCTTTGGTAGTTTCATTGAACATATTACTTACTAATATGAATCTGGAATTGCCAAATAGCAAAATCTCACTCTTCTCCTTTCTTACTATATTTTCATAAAATATTCATATTATTTTATATATATTGCACATTGAATTTTAATTATTATATCACACTTTCATCAATTTTTCACCCCCTATTGACTAACTGGTAGCTATTCTCGTCTAGTTGGTAATATTATCCATTTCACATCGTAGATAAATCCTTTCAAAAAAATAGAGACATACCAATGTACGCCTCTATCCTTATATCTTATTCTACTTTCACATTACAATATGCGCTTTTCCCACTGCTTGTCTTAAGCGTGATTCTACATCTCCCCTTCTTAAGACCAGTGACTACACCCTTGCTGGAAACCTTAACGATTCCTTTTTTGTTTATTGTCCATTTTTTCGTATCACTTGTATTCTTTGGATATACTGTTGCTTTCAGTGCGTATTTCCTTCCAACTTTCAGTTTTAGATTTTTACGGCTCAGTTTGACCTTTGTAGCCTTTCTTTCCTTGACATTTACGATGCAGGCAGCTTTCTTCCCGTTTTTCGTCTGGGCGGTGATTACTGTTCTGCCAGATTTCTTAGCGGTAATTTTACCCTTACTGGAAACCGTTGCGTATTTGTTAGCTGAAGAACTCCACTTAATGCCTGAATTATACGATTTCGGCTTCACTGTAGCTTTCAGTGTGTATGTCTTTCCTTTATACAGTGTCAAGGATGGCTTATTAAGCTTAATTGATGTAGCGCTAACTGACGGCTTATCAGGGGTTACAGGTTTTGTCGGTTCTGCTGGTTTTGGTATATTCACGGTTACTTTACATGTGGCGGTCTTGTTGCCGTCTTGGGTTGTTACTATTATATTTGCTGTTCCGTTTGAAACTGCTGTAACTTTACCGTTTTGATCTACTGTTGCTACGGATGGATTGCTGCTCTTCCAGGTTACTGCTTTGTTAGTTGCGTTTGCGGGTGAAATAGTTGCTTTTATCGTTTGTTGCTCACCATTTTTTCTAAGATTGATGTTTGAATTTGACAGCTTTATTGATGTCACATTATAAGCTATATCAGTTTCCAAAATAAATCCTCTACCCAGGTTTCCATTATCATTTAAATTTACATCATTCCATGACTTTAAATCTCGGCATATTTCAATATAGTCTTCATTTCCATTACTATTATTTGGCTCTCCATCAGCCCATTTTGAATATACAAACTTTTCCCCTGTTATCCATCTGAAAATTCCTTTGCTACCTTTATCTGTGCCTCCCAAGAAATAGCCAACCCTTTTTGTATTGCCTTTTAAAAGTGATTCTATAGCACGTTCTTCACCTTCTGAAGTAATTGTAGCGAGGTGACCACCTAAAGCTCTGCACTTTTGTTCTGCCTGTTCCCAATCTAATATGTCCTCATATAAGGAATACCTATGACCATTATATTCTATGGATTCTTTCGCCTCATACTGATTTTCAAAAATAAAATCCTCTACACCACAAAATCCTTGATTTCCGTAATTATCATATGCATATATATGAGTATGATATATACTATCTCGTCTATAAAAATGATCTGAATCATTTACTCTATACCTAAATATATCCCCGTCTCTAACACCACTAGCCTTAGAATTCACATCCCAATCTGGTATTAGATCATCTCTTTCAGTCCATGTGGGGAACTGGACTCTATTAATACCCTTATCATCTGTTACTTCACACACAACTGTATATCCAGTACTGTCTACTTGTTCAACTCTAACATTTTTTATTTGCGGAGCTGTACGATCAATGTAATTATACCTTACTTGTGTAGATATTGAATTATTGCTTGTGTCATAGGCATATATATCAGTATGATAAAATCCTTCGCGATTTCCCCAATCACTAACATTAATTCGTATAGAAGCCGTATTACCATTAATCGTTCCTGGTAGCCATTTAGGATTTCCTCCTCCATCATTCCAAGTTGGAAATTCTACCCTGTCAATTCCCACATTATCAGTAACGGTACAAGTGACTGTGTATCCGTCTTTATTTACATCTGTGATTTGGACGTTGGAAATTACTGGTTTTTCTGTGTCAGCTGATCCATTAACTGCATCATAATTATTAGCCCTATATATTGCGTTTATTTTTGATGTGGTTATACCGTTTCCATAGGTTACTCTATTTGTAGAACCTGTTCCATTTGCGTCATAAATAAAAACTTTTCCATCTCTAGCATATAGGAATATTCCATAATGATTATACGTCCCCATATTAAATTTCACAAAGTCGCCAACCTTTGCATTATTCAAACTAACTTGAGTACAATCTCTAAAATCATATGTATCTATTCCAAACATATAATAGAAATTAAACCGTGCAAAAGCACAACACGTCCAAACCTGGGAACTAACTTTTCCTACCATTTCTGGGTGTCGTGCTGAAAGAATAGATGATAACTTGCAGTTGTTACACACATCATATGCAGTATGACCACACGCACCGCCATTAGCTGAGAAGTATGAACCATTAGGATACATACCAACCAATTGATTTAATTTTTGCTCTACTTCATTTGCAGCCTTTGCCTGTAGATTAGGGGCTATTACAAACATACATAATATAGTACAAATAACCCCCACTAGTCTTAACATTCTTTTCATATCCCTTACCCTCCATATAAAATTAATATTTCTTTTATTATAACTCCCAGGTATTACCATTACAACCGTTATGTACAAAATAACCAAATATTCTTAAAGTTTTCTCTGTAATTCCTACTTTTTTTATAATGTATTAGTTTGAATTATTATTTATTTGGCAGATACATATAATATTTAAGCACTAAAATAGTCCCACAAACGGTTTTTTGGACTGCTTATAGGACTATCCTCATTAAAATGCCCTTAAATAAATACACATGGGTACTGTATATTTATTCAAATGCACTTTTATTTATACATCAAGATTCCTTTTGGCTGTTTTTATTTTTACGACAATTTTACGACACTTATTTTGATTGTCATTGCTGATGTTTTTGAAAGCGGTGTTAATGAATAGCTAATAGTAAACCTACAATCCCTTGATTTTGCTAGGTTTTTCAACGAAAATCAAATCTTTGTTTTTATGATAATTTACCTTAACTGGGAATGTACAATTTCTTTATAAACTTCGCATGAATTCAGTAGTTCTTTATGCGTACCCATTCCTACACAATAACCATCTTCCAGAACCAATATACGGTCTGCATTCATAATGGTACTGATTCTCTGGGCTACGATGATCACTGCCGCATCTTTGGTCTCCTCCTCTAATGCCTGTCTCAAAGCCAGATCCGTCTTAAAATCCAATGCTGAAAAACTGTCATCAAATATATAAATTTCCGGCTTTCGGACAATAGCCCGTGCTATTGCCAGCCTCTGCCTCTGTCCGCCGGAAACATTGCTGCCCCCCTGGGTTATATCGGTATCAAATCCTTCCTCTTTCGCAGTAATAAATTCATATGCCTGGGCAATCTTAGCTGCATCCTCGATCCGGTCCTCCGATGCCAGCTCATCACCAAATTGAATATTGCTCTCAATCGTTCCTTTAAACAGAAAAGATTTCTGGGGAACATACCCGATTTTTCGTCGTAATTCCTTTAAATCATAGTCTTTTACATCCATCCCGTTCACCATTATCCTGCCTTCCTGGGCATCATAAAACCGCAGAATCAAATTAATTAAAGAAGATTTTCCACTTCCAGTAGAACCAATAATTGCTGTAGTTTCTCCCGGTTTCGTTTCAAAGGAAATATCGTGTATAACCGGTTCTTCAGAATCAGGATAAGAAAAAGTGACATGTTCAAATGACAAGAATCCCCTTTTATCTGCTGCTCCTTCTTTTGGATTTATTGTCGTAATAGTTGCTTCAGTATCAAGTACCTCATTGACTCTGGATGCAGAAACAGAAGCTCTTGGATACATGACAAAAATCAAAGCCAGCATCATTACAGACATCATGATCTGCATAACATATTGAATCACGGCAATTACATCTCCGGTCAGAAGCGGCATGCCATTCACCCGGGTAAGCTGATATCCGCCAAATGCCAGCAGGGCTACATTGGTACCATAGAGAACCAGACTAAGTACAGGCGTCAGGGTTCCCATGATTCGCTGCATCCGCATAGAATTCTTCATAAAGCTTTCATTTACGTCATAAAAACGTCCGGACTCATGTTCTGTTGTTCCAAATGCCCTGATCACACGGATTCCTGTGAGTTTTTCTCTCATGACCAGATTGATTTGATCAATCTTGGATTGCATGATTTTCGATAATGGTATTGACCTCAGTGCGATCACAAGTACCGCTGCTATCATAACCGGCATAGAAATAAACAGTACCATAGACATAGAAGGGCTTTTTAAATATGCCAGGATAACACCTCCGACACACATCACCGGAGCCATCAATACTATGCGCAGGAACATATTCATGAAATTTTGCACCTGGGTAATGTCATTATTGGTTCTGGTTATAAGAGAAGACGTAGAAAAACGGTCAAACTCTGCCCTGGAAAAATACTGAACTTTCGTAAACACCGCACTTCTCAACCGCCTGCCAATCCCCATAGAAACCCGTGCCGAAAAGAAACCCGTTGCAATATTGCACAATGCTCCCACGATCGTGAGAATAAGCATAGCGCCTCCGGTACGGATAATAAATGCCGCATCACCTGTTGGTATTCCTTTATTAATAATGTCTGACAAATAAGCAGGCAGCCCCAGATTACAAAGTACACCCCCAATTACCGTCAGAGCAATGAAGAAAACCGCCGCTTTAAACTTACCCAACTCTTTAAATACCTTTTTCATAGGCATGATTCTCCTTCTACAAAAATCTAAAGTTTCAACTTTTAAATATCATCTATTCCTACCTGTAGTATTGCTTAAAATTGAAAAAATATCTATTCAAGTTATATTTCGAAAATATTATCTTGATATTTGCAATCTGATATTGTATAATAATAAAAACGCAATGCATAGTCACTGTTTAAATATAAAATTCTCTTTTTCTCTAAAGACATCTATTTTTCTATTGTACAATTTCCGTACCTATTCCCTTTAGTGCAGAATCATGAATATTTCCAAGTGTCCGTGTATTGCCTATTCAAGAGGAGGATAACATGACACAAGAAAAAGACTTATTCATCAATCAATATCTGGAAAACCCTGAACATTTTGCAGATATTTATAACGGAACTGTATTCCGTGGTAAACAAATCATAAAGCCGGAGGATCTTTCCCCTGCGGAATGCAATCAATCCATTCTCCTGCCGGATAAATCCGGAAGAAAAAAAGCAGTTAGACGCTACCGCGATGTGGTCAAGAAAACTCATTTGGGAGCTCAGTTTGCTATTCTTGCATGCGAAAATCAAACTGACGTAAATTATGCAATGGTAATACGTTCCATGCTGTACGATGCGTTGAATTATACCAGACCGGTACAGTAAACTTGATCTTCAGACTTTTGAGCTGATTCACCTGCTTCTGGGTGAAACAGACAAACTGGATACTTTAAAGAACACAGCCACAACAGACACGAAAGGAGTTGTTTTTAATATGTGTAAAGCTTTTGATGATATCAGAGAAGAAGAACGTTCCATAGGAGAAAAAGAAGGACTCATAAAAGGAGAAAACAGATTTGCCGCTCTTTCCCGTTATTCTTCAGGAAAACCGGATTAAGGATTTAATGCAGGCTACTACGGATCTGGCGGTGAGGAACAGGTTGTATCAGCAGTATCGATTGTATTGATATTCTGTAATAATACATGCAAGCATCGTGATCACCGACGCTGAAAGCAAAAAGTGCCCATAACTGATAGTCATTTAATGTCTTTTTATTTGTGTTGACAAATTTGGTGATATTACATACAATTACATTATCAAAAATATTAACACCGTTAATCACAGGAGAATTTACATATGGGAATAAAAGAAAGACGAGAAAATGAAAAAAAGCAGATGTGCAGAAAAATAATGGATGCTGCAACCGAAATTATCAATCAAGAAGGCTATGAGGCCTTGTCCATTCGAAAGCTTGCCGCTAAAATTGAGTATTCCCCCACAACAATTTACCTCTATTATAAAGACAAGTCACAAATCATAGATGATATTGCTGCTATGCTTTATACTAAGGTAGAAAGAAATGCCGCTCAATATCTGACAGAGCATCAGACTTGTCCGATTGACCAGCAAGTCCGGGGACTTATGGTTCTTGTAATAAAAATCCTGTCAGAAGAAGCGGAAATGACAAAATCCATTATGTATAGCGGAAAAAATGTTATTTTTGCGTCTGAAAATGGGTCAATACCTGACAATGAAGGCATCCGAATGATGGACAGCCTTTTGGAAGAAGGAATACGTCAAAAAATATTTCAAGAAAATGCCGCTCATACATCCTGGATGATCGTTACTGCCCTGCTGGGTTTTGTTATGTGTGCATCCGAAAACTGTCTATATAAACTGGATAATTTCAATGAACTTAGCGTAAACTTTGCAGGAATTTTATTAGGGGGGATTTTAGATGAATGCAAAAAATAATTTTCTTTTTACTAATCGCTTTTAGCCGAACAGTCTCTTCAGGTGGATGCCATCTCATCAGCCACTTACAGCAGCGATACTATTCGTAAGGCTGTTGATAATGCTTTGCTAAATGGGAAATCGTCAGGGTAGCCCGCTGCGCCTCCTGTTATTTGATTGATTTCGGCAGAACAAATAAATGTGTATATAAAATTTGGCAGATGCACTAAAAAAGTGTACTCCCGTGCATCCGCCATCATTTTATTTTCAATTTATATTATTATCCCGTCCTCACTAACTAGTCAATCTGTATTTTCAGGCAAACAGGGTAAGGTGTCTCTATCTTTTCTTCCACCTTTACATGCATTCCTGCATCATCCCTTGTAAATGAAACCGCTGCATCATAGCCCAATACGGCAACGCCTTTTACATCAAACGTACTGGTAGAAACACAGCAGACTTTTGGAATGCCGCAGGCTTTAATAGTTACCTGCCCATCCTCAGGAAACTTCATCACAAATGCATATAATACACCTGCTTTATACGTAAAGCGAATATCCTCCGGGGTAAATGGGGCTCTGTCCACATCCGTAAAATATCCGCCGGCAACCTTGGTAGGTCCCTCTCCAAATATCTGCCAGAATGTGGTGCCATAAATTCCTTCCCCATTTTTCTTCAGCCAGTTTCCTATTTCAAGCAGTACATTTCTGTCTTCTTCCGTAAATGTACCATCCGCTTTTGGTCCTACATTCAGCAACAGGCAGCCATTTTTACTGACAATGTCCACCAGATCCCCAACCAGGTCTACCGGTGATTTAAAATCATTTCCATGGGTGTAACACCAGGAATTTTTTGCAATTGCCGTATCTGTCTGCCAAAGCTGGGGACGGATGGCATCCAGTTGTCCTCTTTCCAGATCAAATACCGCACTTCCATAAGCATAAGCATCGTATTTATAATTAATTGCCACTTCTATTCCCCATTCAGCTGCACGATTATAATAAAATGCTGCAAATTTCTTCAGGTAAGGCTTAAATGCAACATTCTGAATCCACCAGTCAAACCAGACAATCTGAGGACGATAGTTGTCCACCAGCTCACACATTCTGGCGAGCCAGTCATCCATATGTTCCTTACCGGGAGCAACCGAATATATATCATGTGTCACACTTCCATCCAGATCTCCTCCATCCTGCTGCTTCCAGTAGAAGTCTTCAAAAGCAGGATCATTGATATCTGAAGCAAACTCCCTTCCTCCATTGAAAAACCAGCAGTGTTCTGCCCGGTGGTCAGAGACAGTAAATGTAATATCACGTTTCCCCGCTTCTTCTTTTAACTCTTTGATTATGTCTCTTTTGGGTCCCATGTTCTTGGCATTCCATTTAGACAGTTCACTCTCATACATCTGAAAACCATCATGATGTTCTGCAACCGGCATGATAAATCTGGCCCCCGACTGTTCAAAGAGATCCAGCCATTCATCAGCCCTGAAATGTTCTGCCTGGAACATAGGTATAAAATCTTTATAGCCAAACTGGTCATGAGGACCATAAGTCTTTAAATGATACTCATATTCCGGGGTTCCTTTCAGATACATATTCCTGGGATACCACTCACTTCCGAATGCCGGAACCGCATAAACACCCCAATGGATAAATATCCCGAATTTTGCATCCTGATACCATTTTGGAATTTCATATGTGCATAAAGATTCCCAGGTGTCCTGAAATGGCCCCTGTGCAATTACACGCTCCACTTCATACAGTCTCTCCCTGACTTTTTCTTGAACTTTTCCTTTGACTTCTTGTTGAACTTTTTGTTGTACACCCATCTTACTTTCACCTATCTTTCTTATTTTTTTTCTTATTTTTTTTTCTTATTTTTTTCCTTATTTTTTCTTCCTTATTTTTTCTTCCCTATTTTAAATTCCTTATTTTAAATTCCTTATTTTAAATTCCTTATTTAAATTCCTTATTTAAATTCCTTATTTTAAATTCCTTATTTAAAATTCCTTATATTCCTTATATTCCTTCTACATATCTAAGCCCTGCAAATACATCAGCTTCTTATACTCACTTTATTACCAGATATACCAGATGCTACCCCAAAGAACTATGCCCCCCCATATTATGCTCTTTCACCTGTTCCATTTTTTTAATATACTCCGAGGGGCGCATACCGAATTTCTCTTTAAAACAGGTGCTAAAATAACCTGCATTCTGAAAACCATTTTTAGCAGCCAGCAAATCTATACAGCTGACACCGTCCATTATCATCCGGACAGCATTTGCAAGGCGCAGTTCTTTTATATAAGATGGAATTGAAGTGCCTGTCATTTGATTGAATATCCGGCTTAAATAGGATGGATTCACATAGCATGAGTTTGAGATCACAGTCAAAGAAAGCTGTGCTTCCTGATAGTGAAGGTCTATGTATTGCCTGGCAAGCTCAATGATAATTTCTGTACCCGAATTTCTCTCTTCTCCCTGCTGACAGAGTTTTTCCAGAAACAACTTAATTAAAAATTCTTTATATGGGGTAAAGTGCGGTATCTCCTGGGCCTTCTCTTTCTGTCTCTCCGATTTACCGCAGAATTCATTTAGCGCATCCATTAAGCTTTGGGATAAACTGTTAAACTCTTCCGGCTTTGTGTAATGTTCCTGGGCATATGCAAAGATTTCCGAAAGCTGCCTGCTCACTTCTTCCTGCCTCCCCTCATACATTTTATCCAGCAAATCTTCTTTCATTTTCTTGTAGTACATTTCTCCCAGAATCGCCCTCTGACTCACCTGCTGTTCCCCATCCAGTATTTCGTTTATTTTTTCCAGAACCTTTTTTAGTTCCTGTTCTTCCACAGGTTTTAGCAAATACTCTTTTACGCCATAATGGATGGCATTCTGGGCATAAGAAAAATCATCGTACCCCGTCAGGAATATAATTTTTACCGTACTGTTTTGTTCGTATAATTTTCTTGTCAGTTCTATCCCATTGATAATCGGCATCTCAATATCTGCAATCATTAAATCGATCTTTTTCTCCGACAATATTTGCAGAGCTTCTTCTCCATCTTCGGCTTCTTCGGCAATGGTGAATCCATACTTTTCCCATTCTATGCAGCTTTTCAATCTTTGTCTGGCATAGAATTCATCCTCTACAATTAAGATCTGATACATGTCAGCCTCACTTCTTTCCTGTTATATAACGTCTTTACGTTAAAATAATTCGCTCATCTTAATAAAAGCAATGTTTAAACACACTCTGGAGCGTGGTCTATGGTATTGTATGGAAAGACAAAATATACTTTTGTAAATTTGCCCAGTTCACTTTCTATGTGAATACCGTAATCCATTCCATAACACAATTTTATCCTTTCATCAGTTGCCTTAATGCCAAAATTGACTTTCTCTTTATCCCATTCATCCTGGTTAAAAACATCTTTGATTTTTTCGCTGTCCATTCCTATGCCGCTGTCATAGACACAGAGTATTACCCGCTCATTCTCTATATAAACCTGTACTTTTATATTCCAGTCATTCTTTTTTCCCCTGAGACCGTGCAGCACTGCATTTTCTACAATTGGCTGAAGGCACAGCTTTAAAATAGAACAGTTTTCTGCTTCTTTTTGACAATCAATTTCGTAATTCAGTTTATTGGGATAACGGTATTTTAAGATATTAAAATATCGTTCGATAATATTTAACTCTGTCTTCACGGGTATGACTTTATTTCCCTTGCTCAAAACTCCCCGGTAAAAAAATGCCAGTTCTTTAACCACAAAAATAATGTCATCCGTCTTGTTCAAAGACGCCATACCACAGATACATTCCAGTGTATTATACAAAAAGTGGGGATTTAACTGGGATTGGATCAGGGCTAACTCATACTCCTTTTTCCGATTCTGTTCTTCTAAAAGGTTTTTCATCAAATCATCGTTTTTTTCTATCATCCTGCTAAAAGCGATAAACAGCTCTCCAATTTCATCTGACCGATCCTGGCTGATCTTTATATCCCGTCTGCCTTCCCCGATCTGAATAATAATTTTCTTCAGACGGATAATTGGATCCGATACATATTTTGCAAGAAAAGATCCCATGAATACCGTGAGAACAATAAAAAAACCACCCAGAAAAAGCAAAAACAACTGAAGCCGCCGGCTGTCCTTAACCACTTCCGCAACCGGAACAATACCTACAATATTCCAGCCCAGCTTTTTATACATTTTATTGGTGACCAGGTACTCCTGGTTCCCAATAGTAATTTTATGGTTTCCTTCCGACTGGCTGATAGCATTATAATATTCCTTATCCGAATAATCTTTCCCCAGTTCTCCCTTGTCTTTATAAGAAACTACTTTTCCGGAATGGTCCAGAATCACATAGTGTCCTGTATCGGCCAGACGAATATTCTCGTACAATTCTGTAATTACCGATTCATCCACCATCAGTTCTACGCATCCGACTACTTCAACCGTGTTTTCGTTATAAATTTTCCTGTAATATGACATTACACATTTTCCGGCTGAAAGAGGCATGGATGTAAAATAATAATTTTCATTGAGTTTCCATAAATAGCTTTCCTGCATGCCATAAAACTGCCTTACAAAATCAGTATCTTCTATTTTCCTGTCGGGATCAATAAACTTATTGACAGAAAAGGCTTCTCCTGTATCGTGATAAGTATGGATAATCAGATTACTGATACAATTAGACTTGATGATATTTAACAGATATGCAAATACATCCTGTTTCACAGAATAATTGGCATTTTTCTGTCCTTCCAGCCATTTTTGCACATCTTTATTGGTCAATACCAATACGGAATAGCTCTCTATATTCTGGGTCAGTAAATCTAATTTTTCTGAGATTACATTCAGGTTCTGATATGAATTGTCTATCATTTTCTCTACCAGCATATTGTTGGAATACACCCCTGCAAGCAGCAGCATTATAAGAAGCATTCCCGCCATGCAAGGTACCAGCAATACGAATATTTTCTTTTTTAAAGAAATCCCATTAAATAGCTTCCTCAGTAATCTCATCCTCACTCTATACTCCTTCTGTACACGCCTTTCTATATTCCTACCCTTTCACGGACCCTGCTGATAAACCTGCAATCACTTTTTCCTGGAAACACATAAAAATGATAATCATCGGAATAATTGCTACCACCATTGCCGCTAAAGTTGCTCCTACATCTGTATTATACTGCGCAGAAAAACTGTTGACTACCTGTGTTATGGTTTGAAATTTGGGTTTTGATATAAACAGCGTCGCAAAGATGAGGTCGTTATAAATATTTACAAATGCCAGAATACCTGCTGTAGAGATTGCCGGAAGGGATAATGGCACAATCATCTTCCGGAAGATGCCAAAAGTCCCGCTTCCGTCTATGGTTGCCGCCTCATCAATTTCTTTGGAAATTCCCCTCATATACCCGGTTATCAGCAGGATGGACATGGGTAGATTGAACGTTACATATATGGTAATCATCGTAACGGGATTGTTCTGCATCCCCAGCTTCCCAATTGTCCCTACCAGTGGAATAAAAGTTGCCTGTACCGGAACTAAAATTCCCAATATGAAGTAAATATTCAGCCCATCAATCAGCTTTCCTTTGAACCTTGACAAAACAAATCCAGCCATCAGCGCAATGACCATAATCAGGATAACGGATATAATGGCATAGGTAAAAGAATTAAAAATGCCTTTTATAACCCCGGACCGCAGGATTGCTTTATCATAATTTTTAAAACTCCATATCTCTGGAAGCTTAAAGGGCCCCATATAGATTTCGTTGGTATTTTTAAAAGACCCCAGTATGACAACAATCAAAGGAATGATATTCATACATGCCCACAAAATCGCCAGTATATAGAGAATTTTCTTTTTGATTTTTACTTTCATTATCTCGCCTCCTCTACTCTTTTGCAACCAGATACTTATTTGCAATCAGACTTCCAATTAACCCCACCACCAGTATAAATGTAGCAATCGTGGCACCATAGCCAAATTTTCCATAGGAGAATGTCTGCAGGTACATATTAACTGCCGGCACTTGCGTGGCTTCATTTGGACCTCCCTTTGTCATAACAAATACCAGATCGAAGGTCTTCAGGGTTCCGGTAATCATAAGAATGACATATACTTTTAAACTTTCTTTCATCATGGGCAGTGTAATATAGAGAATTTTTTTTATTCCGGTTGCTCCATCCAGTTCGCCCGATTCATATAATTCTTCAGGTATAGCTGTCATACCAGCTGAAAAAATAACCATATTTAAGCCGATATATACCCATGCACTTACCAGTACTACCGAATACATTGCAATATCGGGATTGCCCAAAAAGTCCATGTTAAAATCAGGATTAAAAAATCGTATCATATCATTAATTAAACCCCAGTTCGGATTTAAAATAAATTTCCACATAATTGCTACCGCTGTCATCGGAATAATAACCGGAAGGAAGAATGCAAATTTAAATGCACGCAGCCCCCGTATTTTTTTTGAGATAAACATAGCCAGTAAAAATGCAATCGGACCCTGAATTAAAACACCCTGTGCCAGATAAATAAACATATTCCGGATACAGATCCAGAATACACGGTCGCTGAACATGCGTTTATAATTACTGAATCCTACAAATTCTTTCGGCGTCTGCCAGATGCCATTCCATTCCACAAATGACAGATAGACAGTCTGAATGATTGGTGTGAAAAACATAAATGCGATTAATAGAAATGCCGGAAGAATCATGAAAAACGGCACATAATATTTTTTTATCCATTTCACGGAAAGTCCCCCCTTTATATACACGGACAGGCTTCTCCCCTGTCCGCGCATCATTTTTAATTATGGCTGTCTATTTCGTCCTGAACCTCTTTCATTGCAGCTTCCGGAGAATTACCTGCTACCATGCCCGCAAGGGAATTTCTCAGTCTGTCCTGTAAAGAAGCAATTGTGCTGTACTGGTCAATTTCCTGCATTAAGCCAGTTGCCGTATTATTTATCAGGTCAATACATTCTTTTGTTAAATAATTCATCTCTTCCGGCGGTGTTGCACTCTTAACTGCGAAGATCTGAGTGGGATCTGCTTTCCATATCTCGGTAACGACTTCCGGTGAAGTAAGGTATTTTACCAGCTTTACGGTTGCTGCGGTAGTTGCCTCATCTTTCTTAGCTATAGACAGACCTTCATTTGGACCTCCCATTGAGCCTCCTTTTAAATCCATCTTGTCATCAAATGCAGGGAACCAGATTACATCTACTCCTTTTCTATCCAGAAATTCCGGATTGTTTTCCAGAATATTGGTCGGCTGCCAGGTTCCGATTGCAATCATCGGGGATTTCTCCGTTGAGAAAAGTGCCTGCTCTGTTGCAGAATCCAGGGATGCAATGTTTTCGCCAAAATACCCTTTGTCCTGCCAGGATTTCATAAGATTTACTAACTCCAGCATCTTGTCGCCGGTGTACTTTTCTTTTCCATTTGCCAGGTCATAAATATAATCCTCGCCATATTTTCTCATAACCAGACCGGAAAGGAGATGTGCAAAACGCCATCCTTCTCCTGACATTGGAACCGGTGTAATACCTTCTTCCAGGAACTTATCGCAGACTGCTTCAAATTCTGAAATCGTCTCCGGATATTTCAGTCCTCTGGATTCGAACATATCCTTGTTACAATAGAGAACGGTAGCAAAGTCAGTAAATGGAACCCCATATACACCTTCTTTTGCCTGATATTCCCACATACTGAACAGATCTAAAAAGTTATCTTTCCACTCCTTATCCTTTTCAAACTCAGAGGTAAGGTCATACAGAACATCACTTTCCACGTAGGAATAGATGGTACTGCCGCCATAATTCTGGAACAATTCATACATATCGCCTGTAGCTGCCGCTGTTTTCATTTTTTCATAAAACTGCGTATCGTCCGCCCCTGCTACGGCATCATATTCAATCTCAACATTCGGATTTTTTTCCATAAAATCCTGACAGGCTTTATATATAGCGGCTCCCAGAACCGTATCTTCCGCCCAGCGGTTCAAGAATTTGATTTTGACCGGTTCGCCCTCTCCTGCCGTCTGCTCTTCACCTGTCTCCTTTTCTGAATCCGCTCCTGCAGCTGTTGTCTCCTGGGTTCCCTTCTTATTGCCGGTGGTCTTTTCCCCGGAATCCGCTGAATTTCCTGCACATCCTGCAAGTGTTGCAGACAACATCGTAACCGCCAATAAAATACTTATGATTCTCTTTTTCATCTTAAATCCTCCTATTTCGGTTCTTCGTATATTTTTTTCACATTAGCGCTAACTGATAATGCTATTTTAGCAATTATGTATAATGTCGTCTATAAAATATATTTACCTCACCGTTAATATTTTTACTTTTTTGATGTTTAAGTCAATATACTTTGTATGTTTTTATATTTTCTTTCTCACATACTAACTAATCGACTCATTCTGATTAACTACAAATCTCCGCCTTACAGTTTGGTCCTCCCTGTGTCTTTATTGCGAATTCAAACAGGATACAGCAATCAGATACTAAAAAGAAAGTGACTTTACTTTTGCGAAATGCTAAACTATAAACAACAAAATATTAAATATCTACAAAACCTTAAACTGTAAAGAAAGAAACAGCAAAGTAATAAGGTACAAAAGAGATTTGTAAAGGAGGCTGCTTTTTATGAATCATGAATTTACCCTGCTGCAGAGTGATTATACGGTCTGTTCGGAAGACTGGGGTATGACAGATGAAAATGCTTTATTTTACCGCATGTACTATATCCTCGGTGGTGAAGCATATCTCAAAAAAGGGGATCAGAAGATCCGACTGGAACCGGGATTTTTCTATATTCTGCCTTTAATGAAACCGTATACACTCTGGCATATCAAAGAAGATCCCCTGCAGGTACTCTGGTTTCACATTCAGATAAAGATGGATTTTTATATTGATCTGGGAATTGTAAAAATAATAGAAAATACCCCGATGTATTATATCCTTCAAAGTCTGCGTTCATTTATGGGACAATCCAGATATCAGAGAGAAACAGAACAGCTTTTTGATATATTCCTGACACTGCTTAATGAGGATCTTCCCCTGCAAAAAACCGATCATCCTGCTATGAAAAGCGTACTGGATTATATCGATACACATTTAGCGGAACGCATTACAGTGCGTGATCTGGCAGCATATGTGGGAATGGAGCGATCCTACTTTTCACGTAAATTCAAAGCTACTTTTCAAATGTCACCCAACCAGTATCTCTATTCCGCACGTTTGAACCGGGCAGCCATTGCCCTGGCACAGGGAGCTACTGTGTCAGAAGCCTGTCAGATCGCAGACTATGCAGATGAAAAATCTTTCTCCAGAGCCTTTCACAGCTACATGGACATTTCGCCCAGCACCTACCGCAAAAGTCACATCGTGCAACCTTAAAGTCACACCACAGTGTTGTGGCTTTTTTCTATTCATGATACCCTTTAGAAAAGAACAACACCGGGAGGTAGGTATATGTTACAAGAAGAAAAGAGTGCAAAAATTAATATGATCCGTTTTACAGACTCGGACAAAGATATTCTGCGCACCCTGGGGTATCGAATCGCAGAAATATCTGACGACAGCAGAAACGCATTGCGTGCAAAGAACTGGGCTTTATTAAATGACAAAAAATCCGTAAAACCAATGGTCTGGATCAATGAAGTTCCATGGCATGAATTGAATGTGGATGATGAATTAACGTTGAGATGCCGGCAGCCCTGGGCCAGAAAGTTAGAGGATAGCCTGCGAAAAACAATCTACCAGTGGAATCATTTCCCTGGAGATATGGTCGTTAATCCTTATATGGAATCTCCACTTGCAATTTCGTCTACCGGTTTTGGAATTGAAGAAGATGTGACCTGCGTTTCTACTGATCAGGATAACGACGTAGTATCCAGGCATTTTAAAATCCAGATCTCGGAACCGGAAGATATCGAAAAGATTAAAATGCCTGTTGTTACACATGACATTAAAGAAACCGAAGAAACATTTGCCGCCATGAATGAAATATTTGCGGATATTCTTCCCGTGAAAAAGGTGGGAAGAAAGCACATCTGGTATACACCCTGGGACTACCTGGTACGATGGTGGGGTGTACAGGAGGCAATTATGGATCTGATTCTCCGCCCGGATATGGTGCATGACATTTACGAACGCATGGTACAGGCGTGGATGAAGGAAATGGACCAGCTGGAAGCCATGAACCTGCTTTCACTGGATAATAACAATACCAGAATCGGTTCCGGAGGATATGGCTATACGACAGAACTTCCCGGAGCTGACTATGATTCTTCCCATGTGATGGCGAAAAACATGTGGGGCTGTTCCAACGCACAGATTTTCTCTACCGTCTCTCCCGAGATGCATTGGGAATTTGCCGTAGAACACGACTTGAAATGGCTGGAACGCTTTGGCTTGACCTATTATGGCTGTTGTGAACCGCTGGATATTAAAATGGATATACTGCGTCGTATCCCCAACCTTAGAAAGGTATCAGCATCTCCCTGGAACAACAGTGAAAAAATAATAGATGCAATTGGTTCTGATTACGTAATCAGCCGAAAGCCTAATCCGGTAATTGTAGCAGGAAATACCTTTGATTCCAATCAGGCTGAAAAAGATCTGCGGGACTTTATGGCCCTTACGGATAGTGGATGCCATGTGGAACTTATTTTCAAGGACATCTCCACGGTGAGATATGACCCGAAAAGACTCTGGGAATGGGAAAAAATTGCTATGCGCGTTGCAGAGGATTATGCAGGGTAAAACTAAAATAACAGGGATTTGTAATTTTACCCAATTACAAATCCCTGTTATGGTATGCATTTATCGATACATTTTTAGCTGTATATCATCTGGTTCTGTCATCCAGAGTATAGTCTCCCATACCTCCTGTCCGTCATTTTTCTGTCGTGGTCCCGGAGTACTTCTGCCATTCAAAATATATTCTTTTAACTGATGACGCAGTTCCTTTGCCAGTTCTGGATACTGCTCTATCACATTTACACGTTCTCCAATATCCTCTGATAAATCATACAGCTGGAACCTGGGAAGATTTTGATCCTCCTCTCCCGGTTTGGGATCTGACCAACCGCCGGAGCCGGGACACATTTCCAGTTTCATCATCCCTTTTCGGATAGAAAGGGAACCATCGATACTCTGGTGTACCACATCTCTGCGGACCTCCGGTCCTTTCGCATCTTTCCAAAGCGGCAGATTGCTGACACTGTCTTCTCCTGCATTTTCCGGCAATGGATAATCAAAATAATCAGCCAGTGTGGCCATCAGATCACAAAGGCAGACCACCCGGTCACATACGCCTCCTGCCGGGATCAATTCCGGCCAGTGCATAATCAGCGGAACTCTGTGCCCACCTTCATAGATATCTGCCTTTGTACCCCGGAATACATAGCTGGGATTGTGTCCCGCTGCTTTTAACTCTTCGTAATCCGCCATTGGGGAACACCCGTTATCCGAGGTGTATAGAATAACCGTATTTTCTAAAAGCCCCAGTTCTTCCAGCTTTTTCGTAATTCTTCCGGCTGCGTCATCACAGTGCAATACAAAATCTCCATAAGTATTCGTTCCCGATTTGCCCAGGAACCGTTTTGCCGGGAGAATCGGTGTATGGGGCGCAGGCATGGGAAAATAAATAAAAAAGGGATTTTCTTTATACTCTTCTATCTTATCCAGTACCCTGTCTGTGAGTTCATCCAGAACATTTTCATGTACGAACCCCGCTGCTGCAGGACCTTTCCTCCAAAATTTCTTGCCTGTATTCTGGGTCTCATGATCCGGCTTTGCCGTAAAATGATCATTCTCGATATATACATAGGGAGGCATATCCAGAGATCCGCTGATTCCGAAGTAATAATCAAAACCATGTTCCACCGGAGATCCTTTTATTTTTCCTGCGTAATCCACTCCGTCGCTTGCCCCAAATTCTTCCGCTTCCCGGAAATCTTCGAATTTGGCAAAATCCATTCCAAGATGCCATTTTCCGATCATTGCCGTTTGGTATCCCTGTTCTTTTAAAAGATTCGCCACAGTCATACGGCCCGGCTCCAGAAGGGGGGCTGAATATCCTCCCACAACATATGATTTCAGCCGGGAACGCCAGTTATAGCGTCCCGTCAAAATACTGTATCTGGATGGAGTGCAGACTGCGGAAGATGCATGAGCATCCGTAAAACGTATGCCGTTTTCGCACAATCTGTCCAAATTAGGAGTCTGAAAAGGACAATTTTCGTTGTAAGCCGAGATATCTCCATAACCCATATCATCAGCCAGAATATAAATCAAGTTTGGGCGTTTCTTTGGTTTTCCCATCCTGTTCTCTCCTTTCCCGATTAAATTACGGTTATTCCTTTACGATTCCATAATTATTTTCAGCCGACCAGCCATTTTCTGCCTTCACTTCGTCCAATACCTCTTTATAAGAATCATTTACCATCTTTCCAAATTCTCCGGTTGATAATCCGCCCTCCAGATACTGCTGTCCTGCCCGATGGAAATAAGTACGCAGTTTTTCATTAATGCCTGTATAATAAGCCATGCGTAAAGGTTCTTCCGTAATAATAAATCCGCTTAAGCTGTCCGGAAGTTTTGTTGTATTTGCCAGCGGGATTCTACAGATGCCGTCAGCAAACTTTTTCTGGATGTCCGGTGAAGACATATACTGAACAAATTTAATTGCTGCTTCTAATCTGGCATTATCCCCTTCCAGGTTTTTATTGATTGCATAAATGATATCCGGCTGTCCGCCCAAAATTACGGATTTCCCCATTGCATATTCTGATGTATCTTTTGTAATGACCGGAACCGGCATTACTTCATAATTAAAGTCATCCCCTACGGCATCCTGAATCTGGCTGAGATTTGTTGAAAGTGCCTGTACCATTGCAACTTCGCCTCGCATGAACATATCCAGCGCTGATTTTTGATCCAGTCCATTGTAATCACTGGTCCAGTACTGTGAAAATTCCTTCATCATATCAAATCCTTTTTCCAGCTGCGGACTTGTAAAATCAATTTTTCCTTCATCGAATCCTTTTGCGATTTCTCCTAACTCAATATAGCCGTTACCGGACTCGTCCAGTTCTTTAACAAGCCCTTCATCCAGCTGACTGGAAACAGAGTTGTTAAACCAGAGCCAGGAAAGATCTCCAATTGTTGCATTGGGGAATCCAAATGGTATCGTTCCGGAATCTTTCAGTTTTTTACAGGCATCCATAAATTCCGCCCATGTCTCCGGTTTCTTCACACCTGCTTTTTCAAACAAATCCATGTTACAGAAAATACGAACCACACTGGTTGAAGATGGATAGCCCGGAACCACATTGTCCGGAAGTTCCATTCTTTCTAATATAGAATCCGGGAGGGTCTCTCTCCAAGGCTGTCCGGGATCATAAGCACTTTCTTTGTCATAGAGATCTTTAAAATTATACAGCCAGCCACTGTCATAATCCGAAGTGATATTATATAAAATATCTGTATACACATCCGGTCCTTCTCCCGCGGAAAACTGTGTTGTCAGCCAGGTTCGGTAATCTCCCGTGGGTATGGACTCAAACTCCACCTGAATTCTGGTATCATCTGTGAAAGCTTTGATAATATCCTGGGTAAGCTGGTTAGCCTTTTCGTCCGTACCCAGATCCTGCACAAACTTTAGCGTCACATTTTCTCCACCGCCTGCTTTCTTTTCACCATCCGCCGGCTCATCTTTTTTAGATTCCTCCCCCTGATTTGCCTCGCTTCCCGCCTGGGTATCTTTAGCCGCACCGGCTGCTTTACCGGATTCTTTGTCACCGCCCGATGCTCCGCATCCTGCCAGCAATCCAACCGCCATAGCCCCGCTTAAGAGAACTGCAATTATTTTTTTCTTCATTTTCATTTCCTCCTTTTTATATAAAGTCCGGCCCACATGAACCGACCCTATTTCTGCTTTCATTAGTTTCTTTAACTATCCGCTCTTTTTTCTGGACGCGCTTATCCTTTCACGGATCCCTGGGTCAATCCTGCTACAAAAGATCTGCTTGCAAAACAGAACAGGATGATCAGCGGCAGGGAGGCAATAATGTATCCCGAAAACAACACACCGTTTCCGTCATTCACTGAGGTTACCATTTTGGTCAAAGCTACTGCAATCTGCTGGGTTTTCTCTCCTGTCGCTGCTACCAGGGGCCAAAGATAGTTATTCCAGGCAGATAATCCTGTCATAATCGTCATCGTTGCTATGATGGGTTTTGAAAGAGGTGCTGCCACCTTCATTAGAATTGCCATATCTCCCGCCCCTTCTATTTCGGCTGCTTCAAACAGACTTTTCGGCAGTCCTTCCATCGAACCTCTGGTCAGAAATGTCCCCATCGCAACACTGTAGGCAGTAGGCGGTAAAATCAGCCCCCAGTACGTATTATATAACTTTAGTTCCGATATCTGGATGAACTGGGGAATCAGCATTACAAATCCCGGGATCATCAGCATTGCTATAATACCATAATATAATACCCTGGAACCTCTAAATGTAAATCGTACAAATGCATAAGCTGCCAATACCGAAAGTATAATAGTCAGAATAATCACTGCAAAAGTAACAACAAAAGAGTTCATCATTGGTCTTGCTACCTGGGATAATGCTTTTTCAAAATTTACGAACCTCCACTCCGCTGCAAACATAAAAGGATTCATAATTATTTCTTTCTGAGGTTTAAATGCATTGATTACTAACAGGTAAAACGGTGATAAAGTCAGGAGCAGTAATAGGCCAAGTACTACTCTGCCTGAGATTTTTGCAAATAATTTCATACGTCCCTCCTTCTATTCTGATAAGTCTTCACTCTTTAAGAATTTATTGTTTAAAACGGTTAGAATCATTATGATGATAAATAAAATGATACCAATGGCTGATGAATATCCCATCTTTTTGTATGTAAAGCCCTGTTCGTATAAATAAACTGCCGGAACCATGGTAGAAGTCACTGGTCCTCCCTTTGTCAGAATATAGATCGATTCAAAAATCTGCAGGGAATTGATGATAGCCAATGTAATCATAAGCTTCAGCTGTCCGGAAACTAACGGCAAATCCACTTTGATAAACCGCTGTAAAATATTTGCTCCATCGATTCTGGAAGCTTCAAATACATCCCTGGAGATTGATTGTAATGCTCCGAAGTAAATCAGGAACTGCATCCCTCCCAGCATAGACATTCCAAGCCAGGGAAAGCCGATTGCAATAATAGATCCAAGTGCTGTCTTCGTATCTCCAAGCCAGGGACTCGCCAGATTAGAAAGGCCGATGTTATGAAGCAGAATATTCAGAACTCCGTTATCTCCTGCCAGTATCCATTTCCATAACAAAATGATTACTACTCCGGGAATTACCATTGGAAAAGTAAATGCCGTCCGGATAACATATTGCTTTTTCGCCGATTTAATGGCAAACAACAACTCTGCAGCCAAAAGCGGAATTGACACAACGATTATGATATATGCGATCATTACTTTCAATACCGTTACTAATGATCCCAGGAATACGCTGTCTTTAAATGCTGCAGCATAATTATCCAGCCCCACAAACACATTCAGGTTACCTCCGTTCCAATTAAAAAAGGACTTTTCAATTGCCATTCCAAAGGGAATGTATTTAAATGTAACCAGAAAAATGTAGATTGGAATCAAAAACAAATAAGGTTTAATCATTTTAATCCAGTTTCTCTTTTTCTGCACTTCTCTTTCCTCCTTTTGTACATCTTGTACGTTAATTAAATTATATCAGTACTATTTTTATATATCTTTGTATTATTTTTCTGTGTTTGGTGTACTATTTTTATATGAAAGCACAAAAAAAAGGTGTGTATGATAATTTTACACACCTTTTTGTCCATATCCAATTACCGTAATATTCGTTTATCTCTTATTGCATGATGTTTTGTCTTTTTGGGTAATAATAACGCGGCTGGCTATACCCTCTTCACTTTCAATCCGAATACCGCAGTCCTTCCCATAGAGAAGCTTAATTCTGTCGTTTACATTGATTAAAGCAATCCCGAACCCTTTATTCTCAGGCGTACGGATTTCTTTGGAAAATGAATTCAACGATTTATTCAACATATCCAACTGCTCTTTTGCAATTCCCCTGCCATCATCCGAGACAATAAGGTCCACATAATTCCCTCTTCTTACCACACTGATATCAATTATTCCCTTATGCCCGGGCTTTGGTAAAATTCCATGTACCCACGCATTTTCCACTACCGGCTGTATCAGCAGTTTTACCGTTTCCAGCATCTCATCTTCCTTGGTAACATGCACTTTCAACTGCACACAATGGTCATAACGCTCATTAATGATCGCCAGATAGGATCTCACGTGATTCAGTTCTGCTTCTAAAGTAGTCCTTGATTCCTTACAATTAATGCTGTAACGCATCATATTCGAAAGATTCTGGGTTAGATTCGCAATGGTATCAATCTCTTCGATCTGGGCAATACAGTAGATATTATCCAGTGTATTGTATAGAAAATGGGGATTAATCTGCGCCTGCAATGCACTGATCTGTGCCTGTTTTTCCCGCACTTCCGACAGGTATATCCTTGCCCCCATTTCCTGAATTCTTTTTTTCATTTTGTTAAACCGCTGTGCAATATGTCCGATCTCATCGTTAGAGGAAACTTTGATAAAGGCTTCCGGTTCCTCCTCCATCGTATCCATAAAGTCATTCAGTACCTTAACCGGCAGCATCAGCCGTTTGGATAAATACACGGATACCAGTATCCCCAATATTGCGCAGGAAATAAAGATCAGATTAATGGTCTGTACTAGATGATGGACACTTTCAAACAGAACACTGTTAGAGTCCACTGTAGTTACCACCCACTTGTATCTTGGTATGTACATACTGGTAATAAAGGATTCTTTATCGGAAATGGTAGTATAATTCTGGTCCTTCGCCTTTTCTTCCGGTTTTTCAATTCTTAGGGCAATTTTATGGGCATTCTCCTGGGCAATATGCTGACTGAAAATAACATTTCCCTCATAATCCGTAACCACAATTCCCCTGTCCTGTGAATCCAGCTGACGAAAAATACTGGAAATCTCCGAAAATTTTACGGATGCCATGATAAACGGAACATAATCATCCATCCCCTTTGAACTTCTTGGAATCCGCTTTATATAAAGCAGAACTTCTGATTTACTTAGGCCCGCTGGTTTGTAGTCTTCTTTTACCGGACCATAGATAAAATCATTTTTATTCATTTGGGCAAACTGTTGGTACCAATCCGCTTCCTTAACGTCAAAACGGTTTAAGTACATTCCTTCTCCTACATAGACATGATGATCTTTATCATAATAAATCAAAACTCCATTTACCACATTTCCCAGATTATTAATATAGATATTGTCTTTTAAATCCATCTCAAAATCAACCTGGCTTTTTAGGGTCTGAAATGTATAAGGTTCTTCACCGGAAAAACAGATGCTCTCAAATAATTGCTGGTTATTACTGTTAGCCACATACTGAGCCACACGATTAAATATTGCATCCAGATCATAGGTGACTTTCGCCATTGCCTGTGAATTGTAATTAATAATCTGTGTTTTTACAAATTTAGTATTAAAATAATTAACCGCCGTAGAAATCCCAACCAGCATCACAAGGAGCAGAATGATATAGCTTGACATTACCTTCCAGTGCATTTTACTCTTTATCTTCTTAAACATGCTCTTCTCCATACAATTCCCTGTTCAGCTTTGTCTTATATTCTGTAGGACTTTCTCCTGTTACCTTTTTAAAAACCTTTGTAAAATAATGCTGATCCGGATACCCCACCTGCGCTGCTATATCCCAGATTTTCCCTTGAGTCGTCATCATTAATTCCTTCGCCCGTTCTACCTTAACCTGCATAATATAGGAGGTCAGGGAAATACCTGTTCTTTTCTTAAAGACTGTGGACAGATAGGCTTCACTTAAATGATATTTTAAAGCCAGACCGGAAAGAGTATATTTTTCACTGTAGTTTTTTCTGATCGTATCCTCAATATCCTTGATCACATCCTGAATATCTACAGATCTGGCTGCATCTCCCGCGGACTGTTCCCTATCCGCCGATTCTTTATGCCCTTCTTCCGTTATATGCAAATCTGCAGTTAATTCCTCTATACACCTTTGAATCGTATTATTCAATACCTGCTTATCCACCGGCTTTAAGAGATAGTCAACTGCCCGGTAGGCTAATGCCCGTTTCACGTACTCAAACTCATCATACCCGGAAATCATAATAATTCTCGTCTGCTTCTCTATGGCATAAATTCGTTCGCAAAGGGTACATCCATCTTCTGTGGGAAATTTCACATCTGAAATCACGATCTGGGGACGGTACTCTGCAAATAGTGTCAGGGCATCCTCTACCGTATCCGCCTCCAGAACCTGTGTTTCTCCCACTAACCGGCTTTGGTCGATCATCTTTATAATACCCTTACGGATCCATCGCTCATCATCTGCTACCAGAATTATCATATGTATCTCTCCTTTAAACACTTTATACTAACTATATCCTGCTTTTTACCGAATGTCTACCGGTAACTCTGATTTTATAAACACGTTCTGGTGTTTCGCTGATTAAGGGACGCTTTGTAGATAGATGTAGTGCGCTGAGTCACTAAAACACGCTTTAACAATAACAAATAAAATAATCCTGATAAGAAATATTGCATTCCTCTTTTGCCGGTACAAAGAAAAGTTTCTGCAAAACAGCCCTGCGAGTTACTGCACTCTCCTGGGCTTTCATCAGAACAGACTTAACCTGATAATCGGTATATATATGCAGTAATATTTCACGCATAAGTTCCCCGAAAGGTTCTTCCTTTTCATATTCCGGAAGAATATCTATGCGCAATATTCCCATCCACTTATCATCCACGGAATATTTCTTTGAAGGACAGATTTCAATTGTCCCCACTGGCTTTTTCCTTTCCTTATCCACAATGGTTAGTCTCACAAAATCCTGAGCTTCATACCGGCTGTCCCAGTAGTCCATACATTTTAAAAAGGATTCATAATCCGTATAGTAAAAATCATCATTGCAGCTGTCCCCGTTAAAATACCTTGCAGCCTCTTTGTTGGAATAGCATAAAAACAAATCTTCACTGTCTCTTATTTCCATCTTCCTCAGGAAAAAATGTTCTGTTTCATAAGACGGACATTCCGTAAAGACATTTTTGTTACTCATATAAAAACCACCCTTCCATTATTAAATATTCCAGTTGTACAACATTTAAATATTCTCGGATACTTATTTCAAGTATAACAGAACATCTGTTCGATGTAAAGACTATTTTTGATGTTGCATAATTTATTTACTGTCTTTTTCTTTTCTGCAAATGTATAATAAGGTAAAACAAAAGCTTAGGAGGAATTGCCGCTGATGTACTCAGATAGCAGTCTTCCTGTTCCAACCAGTAAATAATATACATCAACATTTTTACGCAAAAATATAACCTCTGAGCTATCGCTTTATCACTATTTGTATAGCGTGCAATTATGCGATAGCTTAGAAGTTATATTATAATTCTGTTGCCCTCTTTTTATTTTCATACATTTTTTTATCTATTTCACGCAGGGCATCCTGGATATCATTGACTGCCCGATAATGAGTCATACCATAGGCAAAACTGATCTTGCGTTCTTTTAATTCTCTGATAGATTTTTCAATTGCGTCCAGTAACACTGTTTCATTTTCTTTTTTAGCCATCAGCATGAACTCATCGCCCCCGGTGCGGTAGACGGTAGCAATTTTCCTCATGTTTTTAATAATGACTTCCGAAAAAAATACTAAGGCTTTATCTCCTTCTTCGTGTCCGAATGTGTCATTGATATATTTAAAATTATTAATATCAATTAAGCATAACATGCAATCTTGTTTACTCTGGATTTTGCTGACTGCCAGATTAAACATTTGACGGTTATATGCTCCTGTTAAGGAATCAACAGCAAAGAAGTTAATATTCTGCGATATGTAATAAATAATAATGCCTAAAGCAGAAAATCCATAATTCAAGCAATAGTATCCATAATTAACTTCTAAAAAAATACTTAGAATAATGGTTGCCATGATGGCTGCGATGGTTATCTGCTCCGTCTTCTTTCCTTGATCATATTTCTGTGCCGGAAAAAAAATCATCAGCATCAGATAAAATAAAGTGGTCGCAGCAGGCAGAAAAAATAATATTCCCCGGTCATAGCTGTTATCGGTGCTTATGTAAAATACGATGTTTACGAAGATACTGATAAAACAAATTCCTGCATTAATAAATAATGGTATATAATATATCTTTTTAAATTTGTCTTTATAAAATATTCGCATCAGCAGCATGGGTATAATAGGACCGCATGAAAAGTTTAGAAATGATGTAATTCTTCGCAAATACCAGATAGAAAGATTGGCTTCCCATCTGAACATATAATCTAATGAGGTGATTACAATCAAACCCAGATTGATAATGACCGCACTCTTGAATAAACGGTTCTGTTCCTTACTAAATAAGTAATTAATGCTAATCAGATATAACAAGAACAACAAACCGGTCAGGGGAACGGCATACGAATATATAAGCGTACTCATAATACACCTGCTCTCTGGGCTTCTCATTTAAATCCGCCTCTGTATTTACCATATATTGGTCTTGATCATTATATCAAAATAAGATTCATCTGTCATCCAGTATTTATTGGGACGATTACATTTACTATTCTGTCATTCAATATTAAATGATCAATATTGAATTATCAGCTTGCCGTTTCCCTTTTCATCTTCCACATCGCAAGTAAAAAACTGCAGACACATAATCCTGTAAAAAGCAGAAGCACAGGCAGTATCCGCACAGCAGAAACTGTTTCCCCCATGATCAATCCACGGATTGCATTTATGACATGGGTAAATGGATTGATATTCACCAGGATCTTCAATCCACCCTTAAGATTTTCAGCCGGAAATAACGCTGAACTCAGGAAAAAGACCGGCAAAACAATAGCCGTCATTATAGTTTCATATATCACTTCATTTGGCAGGCACAGACTGATTGTATATGCAGCACCCGCCAGAAAAAAAGCGGTCAGAAACACGAAAACTCCAATGAGCAATATTCCCGGAATCCCATTTTGGAAACGTACTGAAAAGAGGAGGCTGATCACGCATAAGATAAAAGTTTCCAAAAGTGATACGAATATCGCTTCCAGCATTTGTGCCAGTACAATGGAACTGCGCCTCACCGGTGAAATCAGGATTCGGTAAAAACTGCCGTTATTTTTCATGAGGAAATTCATGATTCCGCCGCTGCTGCATGATGAAAATGTTACCAGGAACATTACACCCGGCAATATAAATGCCGTATAGTTCTTGATCCCGGTTCCTTTCATCGTAGAATCGGCAACCACGCTGTATAAAACCAGCCATAGCATTGGCTGAAGAATGGTAATAATTATGGTAAATCTGTTTTTAAATCTCCATTTTACATTTCTCCACAGCAGATTCAGCATAATAACCCCTCCTCACTGTTTTGGGAACCATTGAATGCCAGAAAAATATCTTCCATGCTTGGTTCTGCTATTTCAATTGCGTCAAATAAGATTTTCTCTTTTAATAGCCATTGACTTAGCGATGTAAATGCTTCCCTTTTATTGCTGACACTCAGGGTAACCATATGGCCTCTTCTGTCTGAAGCGAAAGCGAAACCGGTTTCCATTAATAAAGGCAGATGTTCTTTTGCTTCCTTTGAAGTTGGAAAGGTGATACGAATCAGGTTCTTGCGCAGATACTTTCTCAGACTGTCAGGTGTTCCCTGGATCAATTCTTTTCCCTCCCTGATAATGCAGATAGAATCACTGAGCTGCTCTGCCTCTTCTAAATAATGGGTTGTAAGGAAAATGGTAGTACCATATTTCTCACGGATAGCGAGGAGCATCTTCCACAGCGCATTTCTGGACATAACATCCATCCCTGTCGTAGGTTCATCTAAAAAAAGAATTCCGGGATTGGAAATCATATTCATTGCAATATCCAGCCTGCGCTTCACCCCTCCTGAATAAGAAGAAACCGGATAATTTTTATAGCCGGACAACTGGAATGTTTCTATCAGCTCTTCGATTCTCTTTTCGGCAGTTTTCTTTTCAACCCGATACAGCCTGCTCTGAAATAACATATTTTCCATTAAGGAAAGGTGCTCATCTACTGATATTTTCTGGGAAACGCAGGCAATCTGCGTCCTGATCCAGGCTGCCTCACTGCACAAATTTTTACCAAATACCATTACCTTTCCGGAACTGGGCATATAATATGTGGTGAGTATCTGGATAAGGGATGATTTCCCTGCACCATTTTCACCCAGCAGCGAAAAGATTTCACCGCTGTTTACGTTCATATTCAATCCATTTAAGGCACAGACACCGTTTTTGTACTTTTTGACCAAATCCCGGATTTCAATTGCAAACATACTATTCCTCCTCACCTAACGGAAAAATGATTTCCGTCACATACTTATCCGGATTTCCTTTTAATAACATTCCGGGACCTTTTATATAAACCTCCCGAAATGGCATTTGTATAGGCAAAGCGCGCTCTTTTGCATATTGTTCCATAGCAGCATATGCATTTCCCAATGTTTCATAAGGACCAAGATGGGTTGTGCAAAGTGCACGTATCCGGGGCATTTCTTTTATTTCAATCCCATTTCCTTTTGGTTGTTCATTCGTAGGAACACATAATTCCATCTCGGCATATTTTGTATTCGGGTCCATTTTATAAAAGCAGAAAAATGGAGCTCCATTGGACCTGCCGCTGATTGACTTGAACACATTGGGAAATACTTTATTCGCTTTATCTGACATACCTCTATAGCGCATAAATGCAATGCGTATCGGTTCAAATTCCTTTATTTCTATGCTATAATTCATCTGTTATCCTCCGATTTTTCTTCGTCCGGCTTCGTTACTGCAATCCAGATCTCTGCTTTGCTGCTCATTTTGTTACCGGTCTGCATGGGATACACCTCGATATCCGGCAGGTGGGCATATTCGTAATTAGAAAATGGAAGCCATTCTGTCAGAAAGCGCCTAAATATTGATTGTATCGAATCCCGATATGGATCATTCCCTTCAAAAACTGCCCAGGTAGCCGCAGGAATCTCAAGCTCCGTCATGCCTTTTGGTACCCCCCTGTCTGAGCGGGCCGCAATATAGTAATAGATATTCCTGGGATCTTCATATGAAGAGATTCCAAAAATGTCAGAACCATTCTTTTCTGACAGACAACATATTTCCTGATATGCCGGACTATCCAGCATCTTTTTCCAAAACTTTGGTACCATATGAAAATTATATTCTGAATCTTCTTTTAAGGCTGTCCTTACTCCTATTACACGAAATGCTTCTTTTTGCTCTATACGGTACCTCATATTTTCACCTCCTGTTACTGTTATGGAAAAGCTAATCCGGGGATAAGCACTCAGCATTGTCCCTTTTACCCGGGCTGCCGTTGGTGCTGCACCGTGAACACTCTGAAATGCACGGTTAAAAGATGTGGGTGACTGATACCCATATTTCATCCCAACATCCATAACTTTAATATTGCTTGCCTGCAATTCAAATGCCGCCAGAGACATTCTCCGCCTGCGGATATACTCGGATAAACTAATTCCTGCTATGTAAGAAAACATGCGTTGGAAATAGTAGGTGGAGCAACAGGCTAATTTTGCCGCCTCGTCATAAGATATCTCACCTTCCAGATTTTCCTCTATATAATCGATTGCCCTGCTGAGCTGCCGCAGCCATTCCATCTCACCGCCTCCTTTCTGTTTTACAGTTTAGCATAATATAATTTTTATATCCTCTCTTTTGATGTCAGCTTCGGTAAGAATTAAATTAGCGAAACCTGTCTTGCTTTACCCATAGAAAAAGCTGCCGGCTTCTATCTCCGGCAGCTTAATAGAATTCAGCTGCATTAAATCCCAATCTTCAGCATCTCCCCTGTCACTTCCTCCGTACGGCTTTCAAAATCTCTTCCGTCAAATTTGGGTAGCCGCAGTTCACTGTCTATTTTACCATCCTGCATAAACAGGACACGCTCTGTCCTGGCTGCTATTTTAGGGTCATGGGTTACCAGCATTACCGCCGTTCCTTCTCTATTGATTTTAGAAAAAATATCCATGATTTCCTGCGCCGCATTGGAATTAAGTGCACCTGTGGGCTCATCCCCAAAGATAATTTTGGGATCGCTCATTAAGGCACGGCATATGCCAGCACGCTGAAGCTGTCCTCCGGATACCTGTGTGGTATCACGATTTTCCAATTTCCCGATTCCAGTCTTCTTCATGAGCATCCTGGCTTTTTCTGTAAGCTGTTTTACATTTTTTCTCCTGCCCGGCATGGATGGAAGCATAATATTATCCAGAATATTGAGGTTTTTCAGCAGAGTCGGTTGCTGAAATACAAATCCCATTTTGGTTCTGCGGATATCAGCCAGTTCCTCTTCCCGAAACCCAGCTAAATCTATCCCATCAAACAGAACCTTTCCGCTGTCGATTTCATCCATGCCGCTCATCGCAAACATCAGTGTAGATTTTCCGGATCCGGACGGCCCCATAATTGCAACGAACTCTCCCTCTTTTACAGAAAGAGAAACTCCGTTTAAAACATTACATTTTTCAGCTCCGTTTCCATATGATTTAACAATATTTTCACCGGATAATATATTTTTATTTTCTTTCATGCGCTACTCCTTTATATTGTCGGATATTTTGATTTGTCCTGCTCCTTTGGTGCCTATAATCGTTGCGATCAGTACCGTGCATACCATCATCAGCGGACATAAAAGGTAGGCTGAAAATGGATTGACCACGAACTGAAAAGACGAAGCTCCAAATGAAGATATTACCAGACCTGCGATCAATTCGCCAAGTGTATTTGCCAAAATAGTACCAAGTACAATTCCAATTAGCAGAACGAATACTGATCGGAAAATATACTGTTTTATAAGATCTGAATTTTTAAATCCTATTGCTTTCATTACAGCAATGGCATATCTGTCTTTTGCAACCAGCATTTTCATAAACATCAGCGTAATTAATGCGGTTATGAAAAGAGATGCAGCCATTGCCGCAAATGAAGCCTTTCCAACGGAACTGATCAGATTTCCAAGCGTCTGATTCACATATTCATCAATCTCTGAAACTTTCGCATATGCAAATTTCTGCGCATATTCGGCTCCTTTTTCCGCAACGAAAGAATGATCAGCAAGCTTTGCCGAAAACATACTCCACATGACATCCGGTGACTGGTCGCGAAAAGAGGCTTTTGAAGTTTTCCCTCCATTAGTTATGTCCGAATACAGCCCACAGACAGTTAGTTCTTTTACCTTTCCATCTATTATCAATGTAACCACATCACCAACCGTTTTTCCAAGCTCTTCACTGTTCAGAACAGACAGTGCGATTTCGTTATCACCGGAAGGTGCTCTGCCTTTTGAATACTGAACCGGGAAAACCGAATGATCTCCAAGCTCCACTTTTATGCGTTCTTCCAGTCCATTATCCAACTTAACCGGAAAGGTTTTCGTTGTCAGAACCACATATTTTTCGATATCCTGATCTGACTTCATTGTATCAAGAATCTCTGCTGTTTTTTCCGGAATATGGTCGGTCTGCTGCAGGTCAATCCGTATATCACATTTTCCGATGCCCATATAAGTAAAGAAATTTTCTCCTGAAATAGTGTTGTAAAGGTTCTGTGGAACAATAACAATAAATGCCGCAAGAACCAGCACACCCAGCATCGTACCATAAATGCCCTTTCTTGCCAGAACATCTTTCACTCCAAGAAACAGATTTGTATCCAGCAGCCGGTTCTTGCTCAGACTAAAATATTTCGTCCCGGCGGCTTTCTCCCTGGAAGTTCCAAAACGAATTGCCTGGGCAGGAGATATTTTCCGAAAGCGTCTCAAGACGCCGTTTACATAGGCTATGATCGCTGAAAATACAGCCAGTATCCCGATGATGCCAAAAAGCAGGGCAGCAAATTCATTTTCACTTTCTCCCATATACAGCCGGATATTTTCAAGCAGTACCCCTTTAAATAGAAAAGACAAGGCGAATCCTAGAATTGATCCGGTCAATGCAATTACGATATATTTTATAAGATAAATTTTTTTGATTTCCGATACACGAAGGCCAATGGCTTTCATCACTCCAATTTCCCGATAATCGTCTTCCATTTTTGCAAGTAGCGTAAAACGTATACACATGAATGCAATTGCCACTGCCAGTACACTAACCAGCAGTATAATCCCGATCAGCATTCCATCGGAGACTGCATTAATCGTTTTAAATAACGGGTAGGTAATCATTGGACCGTTTGCTTCCATCCCTGCATTGGTATATGCTGTTTCAAATGCGGATAATTTGGAAGCATCTTTTAATCGAAATTCGATCAGATATTCACTGCTTCCTGTACCTTTCAGAACCTCATAATCCTGTTTGCTAACCAGAAAACGCTTGGAAGATGAAAGGGTAGAATTCATCTGTGAATCCCGTAGAAACCCTGCAACGATAAACTCTTTACCGCTTATCACCGCCTTGTCACCCACTTTTACCGTTTGGTCCTTCCCATAGCAAATCGGAACATAAATCTCTCCATCCGATACGTGAATAACATTACCGCCCAGATCCAGCAGAAAATCAAATTTTTCACTCTGCACGCTTAAACCATTATCCTGAACATTTTCGGAGAGAGAGTTTTCACCAAATACCATTTGTGATCCTTCTATGCCCAGGAACTCCAGCACCTGAAATTCCTCTACATTTTCATCAGCGGCTGCGAACTCAGCCAGACGCTCCATATTAATTTCACCGGCATGCATCTGCATAAAATGAGGCGTCTTCGCCTGGGTCATCAGGGTATCAATAGCACCAAATAGATTGACCCCCAGTATTGCTGCCAGAGAAACCAGCATTGCTGCCGCCGCCACAAAAATTACAGTCATCAGAGTTATTGCCTTACTTTTTAACATGTCGTTTCGGATAATTCTGTCATTCATAAATTTCCCTGCTTTCCGATTTTTTCATGGGAACTTCCCCCATATTTTCCTTGTCTATGCCAAACATCTGCATCACATACATAAGACTACCCTCTTTAGCTCCCAGGAGCCTTTCCATATTAAAAATCAGTGCCTGGATGCGGGAAATGCGGTCTTCTTCGGACAGATCCACCATATCACCGTCAAAAACCATATTGGTATATGCAATAATCATTTCCATACATTCATAGGGAAAAGGTGTGTAAAACATCCCCTGCTCAATCCCCTGGCAGATAATACCGGATAATATCCCCGGAACACCATTCAGTACAACCTTTTGTATTTTCTGATGCATAAGCGCATTTTGCGGTTTATGTATATGTTCAATTATTTTCTTACCGCTCCCGCTTCCTATATTCAATGCCATAACAACGCGTACCATGCGTTCATCCACCGGAATGCTCTTATCATCTGCAATCTTCCTGGCTCTGCTTAAAAGACGCACATTATAGCGGTCAATGAGAGCATTCATTATATCCTCTTTGGACTTAAAGTGATAATACAGTGTCCCCCTTGCTATATTGACCTTGCTGAGAATATCATTCGTACTTGTTCCGTCAAATCCTTTCTCTCCAAATAACTCGTCTGCAGCATCCAAAATTTCATTTCTGCGTTCCTCAGCTTCTTTAACGACCCTCATTTATTTTCCTCCACTTTATCTTTTCATTTTATAGACCGACTATCTGTCGGTAAGGTGATAGTAACATGTTCATGCGGAAACGTCAAGGTAAATAATAATAATTCTTGACAAAACAATGTTCTGTTGCTATTATTATAACAACAGAACATTGTTTTGTAAGAAAGGAGAAAATTATGTCCCGAATTGTAAAAGCGCCGGATGTGAGGCGGCAGGAACTTATAGGAATTGCGTTGAAACAATTTTTAGAAAACGGCTATGAAAAAACGTCCGTTCGCTCTATTTTGAAGGAAGCAGATGGAGAAATTGGCATGTTCTATCACTACTTCAAATCCAAGAATGAGATCTATGAAGCCGCTCTAGAAAATTACAACGAAAAATACATCGCAAAATTAACCGAAATTATCAATTCAACCGGTTTGAGTTTTCAAGAAAAGCTGAATCAATTATTTACCCTCCTGCCAGGTTCTCTTACCGAATATAAACTGATGTATACTGAAAAAGTAAATCCCGATATTATGTCGATATTGCATTCCAGAACATTACTAAAAATAGTTCCTTTGTTTGAACGGTTAATTCTTGAAGGTTTAGGAAAGAAGATTATGAATGCACCTGTACCAAATATTCATTTGCTAAGTCAATTTATTCTGTTTGGTATGAGCGCCGTTATACACGATACCGAGATAAATTCTATGGAAGAAAAAATCAGACATATCGAATCTCTTCTTTCTAAAATATTGGATACAGAGATGGCAGTATTAAATTAAATTAAATTAAATGAAATGAACCAAGATAATGAACCTATATAATAAATCAATATACAGGAGGTAGCATAATGAATTTTCCAGTAGGCTTTCATGATTTCCATAAGGATACGGTTTTCAATTTCCAACTGAATAGATTTTATTCATTCGGTTGCTTGAGTTATGATACAGTTTCTGAAATAGGCAGGGAGTTAACAGATTTTGAAAATTGGCATAAGTTGTTTTTCAGCAGGGCTGAGTCATTTCACAATAATGGGGATTTGGTCGCCTCGGCCACATGCCTGCGCGCGGCCCTGTTTTTTATGCTGGACGATGAGGACGACGTCAACAAACAGCTGCAAAAGTCTCAGATCTATGAGCAATGTATGAACGAATACCAGGCCGCTTATAAAGATGCCGGACTAACATATGTCCGTGTCCCTTTTGAATCAGGTTATTTTCCCGTCATATACAAGTGCCATACCGAAGAAAGCAAAGGCGATATTGTCATACATGGAGGATATGATTCCTTTATTCAGGAATTTGTCCCGCTTTTGCAATATATATACTCTCAAGGATTCAATGTTTACATGTTTGAAGGATTTGGCCAAGGAGAGGTTTTAAGCAGATGTGAAATGAAAATGAAACCGGAATGGGAAATCTGCACCAAAGTAATTTTAGATTATTTCCAGTTAAATGAGGTGACTTTAATCGGTATTTCTTTAGGCGGATATCTGGCGGCGCGTGCGGCGGCTTATGAGAATCGTATCAAGAGGGTTGTGTTATACGATTTAATTTATGATTTTTACGGAGCGGTTTTAGACAAAGCGCCGGAGGAGCTTCAGAAGTTGATAAGTAATTTATTGGAAGTCCCGGATAGTCCGAAATGGAAGAGTATAGAGGAAATAATGAAAGTAAATCTATTTTCACTTTGGCTGTTTCAACAAGGCCGCCATGTTTTTGGTAATATCACAACTCTTTATGATTACTTCAAATGCATTAAAAATTATAATACCATAACACTCTCACCATTGATTCATCAGGATGTGTTAATTCTCGCGGGCGCGGAGGACATCTATACTGTTTATTTTGAAAAACAATTGAAAGCTCTCACAAACGCAAAATCGGTAAGCGGACGAATCTTCACGAAAGAAGAAAACGCGTCGCATCACTGTCAAGTTGGTAATGTGCAACTGGCTTTGGATTATATCCTTGCCTGGATAGATTTGAAGCTTTAAGGATTTTGAACTAATCACGGAATACGTGCCGTACTGAGTACTCTGATGCAAACAGCTGCGGTTTTAGCTGCCGGAATCAAAGGCCGGATAAAATTTGCGCAAATTTTATTGACAAGCCTTGCTCTCCTATTTTATAATAAAATAACAGGAAGCACAGATGCTTATAAATAAAATTTAAAGAATTGGAGCTACTACTATGGCAACAATAACAGACATTGCTAAAATGGCTGGTGTATCTACCTCTACCGTATCTCACGTTGTAAATAAGACCCGATTCGTTAGTCCGGAACTTGTGGAACGTGTAGAAAAAGCAATCCAGGAGCTGGATCATCCGCCTAATTTTGTAATCAAAAAAAACAAATCTCTTACGCAGTCCGCAACGGATACCAAGTACATCCTCTTTCTGAAATCAAACCGGAAGAGTAATTTTCAGCAGCAAATCGAAATACAGGCTGAAGCCCTTTTAAAACAGACGCTATACACACTTTTATCCTTTGAGTATTCATACGATCCAAACAGGCTTGATATTATTAACCGTTACTTAACTAATGCACCGGAAGCCGCAGGTGCCATTGTCTTTCCTGATGAAGAAGAAACCATTCAGGAATCCTTTTTGAACCATGTAAATTTCCCTGTTGTAATTCTGGGCAGAGAACTGGAAAATTATAAAGCAGACACTATTGTATCTGACAGCTTTGATGGGGGATATAAGGCAACCAGACATTTAATCAAAAACGGACACGAACAAATCGCTTATCTGGGATCTTCCCAGGACCGTTCACCAAAAAGGCTGATGGGATTTATGCAGGCGCTGCAGGAGTACGGAATCGAAGCGAACCCCAAATATATCGTGACCAATCTGCACAACTCACAGGATGTATATAATGTGCTGAACCAGCTTTTTACAGGATATGATGCACCCACTGCCATACTGGCAGCAAATTATTCTATTCTGCTTCCATTGCTGCACTATATGGATTCGCACAATATCAGCTGCCCGAATGATGTTTCCCTGGTGGTATTCAATGAGTTTGATTGGGCGGCACTGCATAATCCCCCCCTTACAACGGTAGAGCAGAATACTGCTGAAATCGCAAATTTGGCAGTTAGTGCACTGATCGAGCGCATTAATTCCCCTACATTGCTGCCCTATAGAAAAATAGTCATTCCCTCCAAGTTAAACGTCAGAGATTCCACCTGCGGCATTGGACGAGGACCTTTCGGGGAAAAAGCAGAAACTATTGAATCCCTGGCTCTGACGCCTTCCGAAGAACAGACCCTGCGGGAGAAAAATTACACAGCTGCTATTTCTTTCCACTATGCCGGCAAAGCATGGATGGAGCTGCACCAGAAAGGAATCCGTGATATCTTTGACAATCTGGGCATTTCTATCATAGCGATTACTGATGCCCACTTTAACCCGGAACTGCAATGCAGACAACTGGAAAGCCTTAAGCTTTTGGAACCCGATATTCTGATCGCCATACCGACAGATAATGAAAAAACTGCCCATGCCTTTCAAAATATTCCCCATAGCTCTTCCCGGCTGATTTTAATTACCAATGTCCCGGATGGACTGACACCGGATGATTATGTCTGCTGTGTTTCTGTCAACGAGCACTCTCACGGACGCAATATGGGACACGGTCTGGGCGAATATATGCAAAAACACGGACTCACAAAGCTGGCATTTATCAAACACGGCGCCAATTTTTACGCTACCAACCAGAGAGACCGGGCAGCCGAACAGGTAATAACCGAAGAATATCCCGATCTCCAGGTCTGCGGTACGATTGCATTTTGCTCCGAAGAAGACGTATTTAAGCAAACACTGGATCTGGTAAAACGGCATCCTGAAATCGAAGCACTCTATGTTTCATGGGAAGGGCCTGCTATGGAAGCAATGGCTGCCTTAACCCAGATGGAACGCACGGACATCGCCATCGTAACCGGAGATCTGGATTATTCTATCGCTCAGAATCTGGCAAAAGGAGGGATGATCAAAATGATCAGCGCCCAATGTTCCTATGAGCAGGGACAGGCAATCGCCATGGCAGCCGCCAACGCTCTGCTTCATAAAAAGACACCTTCTTTTATCGGCATCGAACCAATTGTTGTCACACCGGAAAACCTTTTAAAATCCTGGAAGAAGGTGTTCAAAGCGGAGCCTTCTTCTGCATTAAAGCTGGCACTGAAGGAAAATCCTAATTATATTTTTTCGAAAGAGTAGCCTTGCAGCGCACTTTTAGCAAAACATTATGAATAATTTGGGGTCAGGTGAGTAAGTGATGCTGTCCTAAACCCAAGCAGAGCACCGGAAACCGGTGCTCATATCATGCATAGCCAGAGGGCTTTACAGCCTCAGTAATATCCATTTCAAGGGATATACTGTTATGCCAAACTGTATTCCTGATATAGCTTTTCTCTTATATCTTTATCCGTTACCGCTTTTTTCAAATCTATGGTTCGGTTATCATTTATTAAATGTAACGTTAGCTCTGCAAACATCCGTTCTCCTTCCACTCGGCCTTCCACCCGACCTTCCACACGCCCTTCCATTCGGCCTTCACTTCTCATATCTTCAAATGCTTTACACATATCGTATTCCTCCTTATCATTTACCTGCGCCTGTTCTATTATCTCTTCCATCTTTGAATCTTCACCCAATAAGATAAAAATTATCTCTATCGTTTCCCGAAGCAACTTACTGTATCTGATCCTGTTCTTCTCCACATGGGCTTTCATTTGGCACTTGTCATCAGCATATTTTATAATGCCAAATACTTCTCTTAAGTCTGTTTGAAAATATTCCAGATGCGCTATCCGTTTTACATCCAAAACATTTAATTTATAGTTCGGCAAATATGGAAGGAACTTCTCCAGATCACCGGACAAATGAAGCATATCGTGTAAATTCAGACTGCCATCCCAGGGTTTTTCTCCAAAGTATACCACCAATGTAAAAACCGGATGCAGCTTATCCTTTTTCTTCATGCCTGATAAGAATTCTTCTGCAGTTCCATATTTCCCTGTTTGTTTATAGTTTCTTTGTAATTGCTTTACCTGGTCTGCATAATTCATAGCATCATACAGCATATTACGAATTACCATTGCATAATGAACATGCTCCTGGTTTTCACAGGCAAGAATTAGAAAATCTGCCCCAAGAGCTGCTTTCTTAATGATGTCACGGTTTCTACGTACTGACCTTTTAGCGGCATCCGTTTTACCCGGCAGATATTCCTGTGCTGAGTCCAGCGGAACCAAATCTTCGGCGTGTATGATTTGATTTCCGTTAAAACACGCTCCGTTATATAAGTCTGCGAAATGTTCCGGCTTGCCCAGAAATATTTTTGCTGCGATATCTTTTTCTTGTGTCATAAATTCCTCCTATTCATTCCGAATACAAAGACACAAAAATTAATAATCAAATCTAAAGGGAAACTGTACTGAAAATGTACCAGATTAGTGATGAGCCTTAAGAATTTTTGAAGTAGAAGTGTTTTTGAAATGTATCTCTGTATTTCTTTTTTACATTATACAACACTTATATCATTATTTCAAGTACTATTTTTATTTTTAATTGCAACATTTTCTTAATAGATTTTTTTATAAATAATATGTTATATTTTGCCCATATACAGCAATCATTCTTTCTGCGTATTTTAAAATGAATAGTCTGGTTAAAGCCTTGATCTGCTCAAAGAACAAGGAACATTCTGCACTTGTTCATTACCATACGCTCCCAAAACACAAAACGTTTTTACTTAGTTAAACCCAAATATAATATGAATAGTTGTTCCCTTATAAACTGTTCGCCTGTATTGGCGCATATGTCATCAGAAAACGCGAAAAACGAAATAGATCATGTACACACACCCGTACATAACCTATCCCGCCTTCTCTATCATTAAATCCTCCGGCATTAAATAATTATCCCATTACTTATTCATAATCCTGCCCTTATTTCAGCGCTTATTCCTGCACCTTCTCCCACTGCCTGCTGCCCGCAGATTTTGCTACCGCTGCACAAACTTTCTCAACTCCATATCCCACGGAAAATCTGGTAGAAGGCTGCTCTCCGTTTACAATTGCACTTACAAAGTCAAACATTTCAATCGCCTTCAGCTCTCCATAGCCGATATTCATGCCCGGAATATTCCAGGTTGCATCTCCATAAAAATGCGCGGGACCCGTATAAATAGTTTTAAATCCACGCCTGTCATCGGGATCGTTTGCCCAGCAAACCTGCAGTTCATTAAGCCTCTCATAATTAAAACATACGCTGCCAAGTGTTCCATGAAGTTCCAAAGTAATAAAATTGTTCCTTCCCCATGCATTTCTGGTGGCTTCAATGCTTCCCACTGCACCGCTCTTGAAACGAACCAGAAATGAGTCTTCATCATCTACATCCACCGCCTCTTTCTTTGCATTGGAATCCATCTTGACTGTTCCCAGAAGGTCCGTTCCCCCTTCCTGTACCGGCCTTTCAGTAATATAAGTCTGCATCATAGACACTACTTCATCAATATCTCCTGCCAGATACTGCGCGATATCGATTACATGGGATGCAATATCTCCCAGAGTACCTGCTCCGGCCACTTTTTTCTGAAATCTCCAGGACAACGGTGAGGAAGGATCCGCAGACCAGCTTTGCAGATAAGTACATCGTACATTCAATATCCTGCCAAGAGAACCCTCATCGATGAACTTTTTCGCAAGTACAAGTGCAGGCACCCGGCGGTACTGATACGCATTCATGCTGATAATCCCCTGTTTCGCCGCTTCTTCTGCTGCATTTGCCATTTTTTCTGCATCTTCCAAAGTAGAAGCAATAGGCTTTTCACAGATCACATGTTTCCCTGCCTTCAGAGCAGCAATGGCGATTTCTGCATGGGCATTGTTTGGCGTACAGATACTTACAACATCTATTTCCGGATCCTGAATAATTTCCCGGTAATCGGAACACCATTTTTCAAAACCAAATCTTTCTTTTGCATCCGCAGCAATTTCTGGTTCAATATCACAAATTGTTTTCATAACAGGCATTGCCGGTGCCGGCCAAAATAGTTTTGGCAAATTTGAATACCCCACTACATGTGCTTTTCCCATAAATCCTGCTCCGATTAAACCTACATTTAATTTTTTCATTGTCATTTTCCTCTCTGTTCAATGTGTTTGAACGCTCAATTTTTATCCTTATCATTGTCAGTTCTTTTTCTTCTGCGCCAGATTACTGAGTGCAACCGCAACAACAATGATTGCCCCTTTGACAATTGTCTGCTGTGCGCTGCTAAGTCCAGCCAGAATCAATGCGTTGTTAATAAGTCCCATTAAAATAGATCCAAATAATGCACCGATTACGGATCCTGTGCCGCCTGACATAGAGGTTCCGCCCAGTACTACTGCAGCAATGACAGACATCTCGTCCCCGTCTCCATAAGAATAACGGCCTGCCTGTAGACGCGCTGCATACATGATTCCCGCAAATGCTGCAAATGCACCTGACATAATAAAAGCGGTGATCTTCACTTTTACGGTATTAATTCCACTGTACCCTGCCGAAACTTCATTACCGCCTGTCGCAAGTGTATGGCGTCCAAATGCTGTTTTGTTAAATATCAGAATGCCGATTATGTAAAATAAAACCGTCCATAAAATCAAAACCGGAATGCCGGCGATATTTCCCACTCCAAAGATAAAATTAAATCCTGTATTTTCAATGGGAACTGCCGCCGTATCCGTTATCCACATGGCGCTTCCCCTTACTACCTGCATCATACCCATCGTCGCCAAAAATGCCGGCAGACGAAGTTTTGTGATTAATATACCGTTTACCAGACCTACCAGGCATCCAAATCCAAGTCCGGCTGCCAAAGCGAGTAAAATGGAGTTGGTACTCTTCAGGATCAATGACACGATCATTGCTGTCATTGCCGCAACTGCTCCAACCGTCAAATCAATCTGTCCCGCAGCCATAACAAAGGTACAGGCAACTGCCATTACGGATATCATTGCCGTCTGCCTTAAGACGTTCAATAGGTTATTCGCACCTAAAAACCCTTTATTTCCCAGCGTTACGCTGAATACAATAAATACGGCAACAAAGATAATGTAAACCATATACTTATCCCACTGCAAATTCCCAAGTCTATTCCCCTTTTTGGATTGCATACTGTAACTCCTCCTCTGCTTTTATCTCTTTACGTTCTATTTCTCCCGTAATCCTTCCATCATACAGGATTATAATACGGTCACAGACCGCCATCAGCTCTGTCAATTCCGAGGACACGAAAATTACTCCCTTACCCTCATCAGCGAAATTACGGATCAGTTCAATAATTTCCGTCTTCGCTCCAATATCCACACCGGCTGTGGGTTCATCCAGCATCATGATCTGAGGATTCATATTCAGCCATTTGGCAATTACAACTTTTTGCTGATTTCCACCGGACAGCAGATTAATTCTCTTCTGTATACCATCCGTGATAATATTCAGCTGCTCAATGTTCTTTGCAACCATTTCGTCTGCTGCTTTTTCATCAACCAGAATCTTCTTCTTTCTCAGTTTCGTTACGATGGGCAAAATAGCATTTTCCTTAACAGAATGAATCAGCACCAGCCCCTGTTTCCGCCTGTCTTCCGGGATCAGGGCAAACCCCGCTTTAACAGCATCCCTGGTACTCTTCACTTCGATTACCTTTCCATTTAACAAAACCGTACCGCTTTCTTTTTTTCTGACGCCAAACAAAGTTTCCAGAATTTCAGTCCTTCCGCTTCCCATAAGTCCGGCAAAACCCAGGATTTCACCTTTTTTCAGGGAGAAGGAAATATCCTGAAGCTTACTGTTAATATTCAGATGCTGAACCGTAAGAATATCCGCACCCTTTTTATCATATTTGCGCTCTATCCAATCGAACTTTTTATTCACACCTGCCCCGCCGATCATGTGTGCAATAATATCATCCAGGGTCAGATTACAGACTGCATCGTTATGCACAATGACACCGTCCCTTAATATGGTAATGGAATCGGCTATCTGCATAATCTCATTCATTCGATGGGAGATATATACCATGGATACCCCTTTTTCTTTCAAATCCCCTATCATCTTGAATAATTCTGCCGTCTCAGAATCAGAAAGCGCTGCTGTTGGTTCATCCAAAACCAGTATACGTGCCTGCTTGGAAACTGCTTTGGCAATTTCAATCATCTGGCTCATCCCCACGCTGAGTTTATTGACCGGAACATCAGGATCTGCAGCAATCCCCAGCTCATCCAGAACTTCCTTGGCTTTTTTATTCATATAGGCGGTATCCCGGATGCCATGTCTGGTTACTTCCTCTCCCAGAAATATATTTTCCGCCACTGTCATTGTCTGCACCAGTGACAGTTCCTGAAAAATCATGGCAATCCCGTTATCCTTCGCATCATGGGTGCTGTGAATCATTACCTGTCTGTCATCTATATAGATCTCCCCATCGTCCCTGGTGTAGACGCCTGTCATAATCTTCATCAGCGTAGATTTACCGGCACCATTCCCTCCCACCAGAGCATGTACCTCTCCTTTTGTAAGAGAGAAGTCCACCCCCTTTAGGACCGATACGGCTCCAAAGGACTTTTTTATCCCTTTTAGTTCTAATACATATTGACTCATATTGACCTCCATGTATATCACAGGCACCTTTCATGCGTCCTGTGAAAATTAACTGTTTCTGTCAAAGCGGCTTATAGCATATTTAAAAATTCATTCCCGCTATAGCCGCCGAAATGACTATTCCTTGTATGCATCCTTTAAAAAATCCGGTGCAGGTACATGATATACATCTTCATATGCCTGAAGTATATTAGAATGATCTACTCTTTTTGCCGGAACCGCCACATAAGCAGGCACTTCTTTACCCAGTAATGCATAAGCCGCCATATTAGCTTCCGCCACACCCTGATCATATGGAAGCTGTGCACCAAGACCTAAAATTTTGCCTGCTGCTATCTCTTTTGCCACATTATTTCCCAGATCAATGGTAGCCAGGAGAATATCATCCCTGCCTGCTGCACGCAATGCCGACAGCACACCTTCACAAGGGATATCCCAATGAGCAAAAATAGCCTGTATATCCGGATTCTGTGTCAGCATGGCATCCGCTACCGCATCACAGCCATTTTCATCCTGGAATCCCATTTTGGATACAATCTCTATATTGGGATATTTTTCTTTCATGGTTTTCTCAAATGCTTCCAGCCTCTGATTTGTCACAAAAAAATCCACATCATAATAGACAACACCAATTTTTCCTTCGCCATTTAATGCCTCTCCGATTAAATCTGCTGCTATTACTCCATTTCCGTAGTTATCTGCCGAAACACTTCCCACATAATTTTCGCCTGCCTTAAAACCTTTCGGCACATTATCCATAAATACCAGTTTCGTACCGGCATCGGCAACACGCTGGAAAGCATCCGCAGTCGCTGTGGCATCTGTTGGAATACTTACGAGAACATCCGGGCTTTTTGCCATAATGGTTTCAATATCAGCCACCTGTTGTTCTGCGGAGAAATTAGCATCTGTTGTAGCAACGATTTCAATACCAAGCTCTGCAAACCGCTCCGTCAAACCTTTAAGCTGTGAAGTAGACCAGTCATTTCCACCATAGTGAAAAGAAATGGCAGCTGTATATTTGCCTTCCTTCACTTTTGCAATTTCTTCCTCCGTCAGCGTCAATTCGCTGGCTGGAGTAGCACTCTCTCCGTTAGGGCCCGTGGAAAGGATTTCTCCGGCTGCGGCCGTTTTATTATCCTCTGACTGTATAGAAGTTCCTGCGGCTGTTTCCTTATTTCCCTCTGTTGTTGTCACTGTATCGGTTGTGGTGCTGCAGGCTGCCAAAGAACAAACCATAACTGCGGATAATAATACACTTAATATTTTCTTCTTCATCTTATCTTTCTACCTCGTACTTTCTGTGATTACAGTAGCTTTCCTTTTAAATATTCATAAGATGTTTCACAAGCTTCACAGGGATCTCCGGAATACCCGTCAATCTCTACGAGCCAGTCGCCCTCATACCCCTTATCCTTTAAATAGGAAATAATTTCTTCCAGATTGATGCATCCTTTTCCTAATGGTACAAACTCACCGGCTGAATTCAAATCTTTAAGATGTACATATTTAATTCTGTCATAATACTGCTTTATCATTTGAAGGGCATCAGACCCGCCTGCTGCCAAGTGCGCAATATCCGGGCAGAAAGAAATGTCCGTTAAGGAAAATAATTTATGGATCTGATCCGGTTTTTCCGCCAGTGAGCCCAAATGCGGATGATAGCTGGGGATTAAACCGTATTCTGAAATAATTTCAGCAGCCTGATCAATCCCTTTTGCCAATCTGGGATAATCTTCTTCCTTGATGCCCGAACCGTGTATAGATCCGCCTCCCAGTACGATATGCCTGGCTCCCAGCTGACTAGCAATGGAAGTTACCTCTTTTAATTTATACAATTCGTCTTCCAGCGCGTCCTCATAAATAAAATGGCATCCTGCGTACACGCCTAAAACAGATACACCATATTTCCTGCAGATATCCAGGAACTTACCGGGGTTATCTTTGTAAGCGCGTATATTGCCCTCAAATATTTCTATGTATTGGTATCCTCTGGCTGCAATTTTAGAAATCGCATCTTCATCATCACACATTGTCACGTAACCTACATCTTTCATGCTGGTAACGCCGCCTCCATCACCTGTCAATGGACCAAAAGCATTTGTCATGTATCCTAGTTTCATAATAAACCTCTCCTTTTTCGCTAAATTTTTATTTATTTGCGCAAATTTGTTTTGTGGTTTTATATTAACTTATCTTTTGTGCATTGTCAATATTATTTCTCTTTTTTCTCTTACTAAATCATCACTTTGTATATTTTCCTCAAATAAAGTATCGAAAATAGGGGAATCCCACCGTTATTTTTGTGTATTTTTATTATCTCCCCTGTTATTCCTTTTCTCTTATTTTTCTGAACCATCTATTTTTTCTATGGTTAACTGGTTTTTATCATTGACAAAAATAGGTATTTCGGTTTATGATGGATTTGTAGTAAAATTTGCGCAAATATTTTTTGTATGGTCACTAATCACAAGATTCTCTTCGTGGAATCTCAATGAATACTCCCATTTAAAAGAAAGGATTACTGCTATGAAATTAGGATTTGTAACTGCTATATTAGATCAGGAAGATTTTAAAGAAGTGGTAGACACTGCTGTTTCCATTGGTTATGAATGCCTGGAAGTTGCCTGCTGGCCTGTGGAAAAAGCATCCAGGCGCTACGCCGGCGTAACCCATATTGATATCGAAAATCTGAACGAAAGAAAAATCCAGGAAATCAAAGCTTACTGTACCGAAAAAAACATAGAAATCTCCGCCCTGGCTTATTATCCCAATATGCTTACGGAAAATCCAGAAAAAAGAAACTGCTATATTAAACATTTAAAAAATATGATTTGTGCCGCACCCAGACTCGGCGTACCTATGATTACAACTTTTATCGGAAGAATGCAGACAAAGACTATAGAAGAAAATCTTACTGAATTTCAGAAGGTTTGGAAGCCAATTATAGAGCTGGCTGAAAAACACGACGTGAAAATAGCTATTGAGAACTGCCCCATGCTTTTTGGTCCTGATGAATGGCCGGGCGGACAGAATCTCATGACTACTCCTGCAATCTGGCGGAAAGTATTTTCTCTGATACCCAGCAGGCATTTTGGACTTAATTACGATCCCTCACACTTTATCTGGCAGGGTATTGATTATCTGAGACCGCTTTATGAATTCCGGGAGAAAATTTTTCATGTACATTATAAAGACATTAAAATCTATCCGGAGAAATTAAAGGATACAGGTATTATGGCATACCCTCTTGAATATATGTCACCAAAGCTTCCCGGGCTTGGGGATGTGGACTGGGGTAAATATGTATCTGCTCTGACCGACATAGGATATGACGGCTGTTCCTGCATCGAAATTGAAGACAAAGCATTTGAAGGATCAAAGGAAAAAATCATCGATTCCCTGAAACTTAGTTACCGCTATATGCGTCAGTTCATCATTTAAGGAGGACGATCTATGAAAACTTTAAATATCGGATTAATCGGAGCAGGCTTTATGGCAAAAGCCCACTCTGTAGCTTATGCCGGAATGCCTATGTTCTTCTGGCCTGCACCTGCTATCCCTTTCAAAAAAACGATAGCAGACATCAATGAAGCTGCTGCCCGTGACGCAGCAGAAAAATTTGCATTTGCATCCTATACTACTGACTGGCACGATATCATCAATGACCCGGATATTGATGTGGTGGATATCTGCACACCCAACAATGTGCATGCTGAAATCGCAATCGCCGCTGCCCGATCCGGAAAACATATTCTCTGTGAAAAGCCCCTGTCACTGACCACCAGCCAGGCTAAAGAAATGTATCTTGCAGCGAAAAATAATCACGTAAAAACCATGGTCGCATTTAATTATCGAAGAACTCCTGCGGTACAGCTGGCTAAAAAATATATTGAGGAAGGAGCAATTGGTAAAATTTTAGATTTCCGTGGCACCTACCTGCAGGACTGGTCAGCTGATCCGGATTCACCTCTTTCCTGGCGCTTTCAAAAAGACATCTGTGGCAGCGGTGCCTTAGGTGATATCGGAACCCATGTTGTAGATATGCTCCGGTATCTCGTTGGAGAATTTACCAGTGTGAATGCCAGGACTGCTACCTACATTCCTGAACGACCGGTACAATCCGGTATGTCTGACAGCCTCGGCAATACAAAAGGAGGTGCAGACAGCATCCGTCAGTCAGTAGATGTAGATGACCAATGCTGTTTTATGGCTGAGTGTGCCAATGGTGCATTTGGTACGATCGAAGCCACCAGAAATGCCTGGGGTAGGAATAATTATATTACATTTGAAATACACGGCTCTGAAGGATCTATCTGCTTTAATTATGAACGGAGAGACGAACTTCAGGTATGCTTTGCTAAGGACGGGGATGACAGACGTGGTTTCCGCACTGTTTACACGGGCCCCTGCCATCCCTATGGCGAAGGATTGTGGCCAATTCCGGCACTTGGCATTGGTTATACGGAAACAAAAATTATAGAATGTTATGATTTTTGCAAAGCCATCATGCAGGACCAGGAAGTCAGCCCTAATTTCCGGGATGGCTACGCCATTGAGCTGATCTCAGACGCCATATTAGAATCAGCTAAGACAAGGGTATGGACGAAGGTAAAAGAGGTAGCGGAAAATTAAATAGCCAGGGTACTGTTTATAAGCAGTACCCTGGCTTAATTCTTATATTTCAGTCAAAGACACCCGCGCTTCATACGGTCTCATCTGCATTATATTTTCATAACCCTGCGCAAATTACTCATGCAATCCTCCTCTCCCTTTTCTATACTGTCTCATATACCAATTCTAAAAGGAGATTTTATTATGAGTATTTTGTTATCTGCAAATGAAGTTACGAAGATATACCAGAAAAACCAGCGTCCGGGGCTGGACCATATTTCATTCCAGGCTGAATCCGGCGAATTTATCGGTATTATGGGAGCGTCCGGATCTGGAAAAACCACTTTATTAAACGTATTATCCACAATTGACACTCCTACAAGCGGAGAGATCATCATCAATGGTATTCTGTTAAACCGTTTATCAGACCGGGAATCCGCTGATTTCCGCCGGGATCATTTAGGCTTTATTTTTCAGGAATACTTTTTATTGGACAGTCTCACGATCAGGGAAAATATAGCAGTTCCGCTGACCCTCAAAAAAATGTCCCCTCGGGAAATCGAAAGCAATGTCCTCAGGCTTGCCAAACGGTTTGGCATTGCTTCCCAGCTTGACAAATATCCAGGTGAGCTTTCTGGCGGGCAGAGACAGCGTGCCGCAGCCGCCAGGGCTGTTATCAAAAATCCCAGCATATTATTTGCCGATGAACCCACCGGTGCCTTAGACTCCGGTTCCGCAGCAGAGCTTCTGGATACTCTGTACGAAGCAAACAAAGATCTGGGAACCACTATCTTAATGGTAACCCACGATGCATTTGCTGCAAGTTATGCAAAACGAATCCTCTTTTTTAAAGATGGCTGCATACTGAAAACACTTTGGAATCATGGCATCAGCCGAAATGACTTCTATGGAACCATCATGGAAGAAACCACCCGGATAAATCATGCATGACAGGAGAACCTTATGAATATTATTTTGATAGCTATAAAAAATCTGAAAAAGAACTTTTCCTTTTACACACTATATCTGATATCAGCATCTTTAGTAATAACGATCTTTTTTGCTTTTACCTCTTTTTCTATGAATGACATAATGCTGGAAAAAATCTCTTCTGATGGAAGAGTGGAAATGATGTGCCGTACGGTTTCTGTTTTTCTTATGGCATTTGTTGTCTTCTACATGACTTACTCTAATGGATTTTTTCTGCGTCGAAGGACCAGAGAGCTTGGCATCTATGCATTGCTGGGATACCGAAAATCAGCTATCATGCGCCTGTTAGCCCTGGAGAACTTTTTTATTTGTACGGCTTCACTGATCATCGGCGTTCTGGCCGGCGGATTCTTGCACAAAGGTGTCGTTGCCTTTATTACTGCACTTTTGAATCTGTCTTTATCAGATGAAAAAATGATACTTTTTAACCCTGGGGCTATAGTCCAGACAGCTATATTTGTCCTCGCCGTTATTTCTGCAATGTTTCTTTCAAATGGAAAAGTAATCCGGCAGACTTCACTTTTGAACCTGATACGCCTGGAGAAACATGCAGAAAAGAATATGAAAACCCGGATCGTTCCTTCCATTTTGGGACTTTTGATGATTTTATCCGGATACTTTTTAGCATTAAATATTTTACAGGGAAAAGATTCCCTGTGGATTACTGCCGGATTCACTCCAATCGGTATGCTGACCCTCTTGCTTGTAACATTCGGAACCGTATTTTTTATCAATTCTTTCCTGCCCTGCTTTATATCTCTTACCAGGCGCAGCAAACGCTTTTATACGGAAGTGCGCATTATTACTATCCCGAATTTTATTTACCGTATTCGAAGCAATGCCAGAACCATCATAATGCTGACTCTTTTTTCCGCCGCTACCCTGACTATTACGGGAGTGATGGCACTTACATTATACTATCCCATTGCAGCAGTTTCCCGCATTGCACCTTCCGAGATTGAATTCCGGGTGGAAAATGCGGAGCAGATCCCGGCAGTCAAACACATCCTTGCGGAAAGTCCGTCCCTCGAATCAAATCAGACCCTTGTGACAAATCACTCCCTTGAATCAAATCACTCCCTTCTGGACAATATGGATTCTTCCGGCGTTACACTTACACTTACAGACATTATAAAAGTAACCTCCGACGCCAGCGTACTTCCCATAGAATATCAGATTGGCAGTGCAAAAGGAGATGCAAATAACGAAAAACTCACAAGAGTGCCCGGATTTGAATGTATTTCTGCATCCTCTTATGAGCAGTTAATGACTGCCCAGGGCAGATCAGATTCTCTGGAAGGTTTATTTCCTCTTACAGAAACCCAGTGCATCCTGGTGAAATACGAACCCAATGCAGATGGCTCTGATGAAACCGGCTGCGTATATCCGCTGCTCACCGATAAAGGCCCCCTGAATCTGAAAGTGAAAAGTACTACCCTGGCCAATCCCATTTCTTTTGCCAACAGTATCGGCACTTTGATTATCAGCGATGAAGCTTATAACCGGCTTGTTAAGATGACATATCCCAGGACTACTGTGTTAAGCCTAAATGGTCCGGGATTAAAAAATAATGAGTCTATCTATACAGCCATGGAAAAAATCACAGATAACAGCCCTTATCTTCAGGGTAATTCCCATCGGATTCAAGAATTACTTACCCTGAACAGCTCAACTTTTCTTCTGATCGGATTTCTGGTGGTTTTATTTTTCATCGCTACAGGAAGCATTTTATACTTTAATAACGTCTCAGCCATAACTGATTCCAGAGAAGACTTGGATATTTTAAAGAAAATGGGCTACAGCAGCAAAAAAATTAAGATAATAATCAGAAATCAGGTGTTCACTTTTTTTAGCATCCCTTTTATAATTGGATTAACAGACAGTTTATTTGCTCTGCTTGTTTATAAGCGGGGATTGATGCAGAATTTATTGGGAGATACACTGATTCAATATTTACCTGTTGCAGTCTCCGTAGGAGTGACTGCCGCCATATACCTGATTTACTATATGATTACCAAAAGAACGTGCTATAAGATTATTTTCAGCAGTTCTGTGCATCATGCTCCCCAAAGTCCTAATTAAAATTGTTTCGTTTGATACTGTTTTAATCTGCTCTGGAGCGTGTCTGAATATAAAAATGGAGATATGAAGAATGAAACCTAGAAAAATCAAATTGCTGTTTTTAGCAAATCACCTGATTACCATGTTATATATCGCAAACATTACCGGGCCGGGCCGATTATCCGAGTCCACGAGCTTAGTTCCGTATCTTATTTCAACGCTGATACTGCTTGATATCTCCTATATTGTTACCTGCAACCTTAAAAATAACAAGATGCTGAATCTGTTCTGTGGATTGCTTGCTTTAAATTGCTGGTACATTGTGTTTACACTGGACCCTTCCCGGGCAGGCGCTGTGGCACTGACCGCTTTGGGTCCTGTTATTCTCTGCGCTTCAGCCAGATTTACTCTGGTATTCTTTTTTCAGGATACCGGATATCAATATAAACGTTTTACCGGAATACTGATGTTTTTTACCTGTATTGGATCCATTATCGGGCTTTTTATCTCTCCCCGGGTATTTGCATTTATGTTCGGAATTCAATTTCTCATCACTGTTTTTTGTTTTTTCCTGATCCTGATCAAGCATCACAAGCGGATGGGTTTTGTCTGGAAAAATGAGCGTAAATCTATACTTACCTCGTTTTTCCTGATCTTTGGAAGTTTTGCATTATACTGCATCCTCACGGCTAAGGTGCCGGGGCATCTTGAGAATTTTGGTGTTTACCTGATTGTACTTCTGTTCTTTTTTAACATTCATGCCATATCGTTTAAAAAGTCGAAAAGTACTCCTTTATCATCTGTATTTCATAAAAAACAGGCATGGATTATGTTCCTGTTTTTTGCTTTAGCCGTTATACTCATTTCCTATTTATTGAAATTCAGCTTCCGGGGATATTTTCTTATCATTAATCTGTTCATCTGGCTGGTATTTTTGTGTAATATTATGCTGGAGCAGAATTTCCGTATACAGAAGTTTTCCTTTCTCCATCCCGGTTCCTACAATAAAGTACTGGAACAGATTCGGCGGGAAGAACAGTTAAAAGCTGATTTCTCCAACTACCTTCATGATGAGGTGCTGCAGGATGTCTTATCCCTTAAGAATCTGATGAGTAAATCCGGTGATCCAAAAGTGCAGAAGCTCATTTTAAGTACTCTGGATGATCTAAACGGAAATATCAGGAAACAAATGCAGGACTATCATCCGGCGCTCGTAAATTCATTGACTTTGAAGGAAAATTATCAGAACCTGATCGAAGAAACGGGCAGGTCATTTCCTTACCGTACCATTATCACCACCTTTACATGCCCGGACGATTTATTTTTAGTCGAACCCTATCACCTGATCATATACCGATTTATAAAAGAACTTGCCACCAATGTATATAAGCATTCCAAAGGAAACTATATGTGGGTTACATTGTCCCAGGACAAAGGAACTATTCATCTGTGTGTCAGTGACAACGGCACTTCCTGCGCAGATACCATTTTGCTTTCTCCCACATCCGATCACAAAGGGATCTCCTCCATTCAGGAACAGACACTTTCCTTGTGCGGTGAAATGAAGATTCAGGATAACACTCCCCGGGGGATATCGGTTCATATAACCATGCCTATGAAAGGAGAACATTCTTATGAAAGTTTTGTTAGTCGATGACCATATCCTGTTTGCCAAAAGCCTTGAAATCGCCTTAGAAGGCCATGATGGCATAGAGTCCTTTTCATCTATCCGGGATACCAGACATATCCGTGATGATATTATACGGCTGAATCCGGATATCATCCTTATGGATATCAATCTGAACCATCTCAGCAGTGAAGACGGATTGTCACTTTCCAGGCGCATTTTAAAAGAATTTCCACAGCAGAAACTGGTGATGCTCTCCGGGTATGATCTGCCTGTTTACCGGAGAGAAGCACGTAAATTAGGTGCAAAAGGATTTATCAGCAAAACGGTTTCTCCGGATGAACTGCTGCGTATACTCCAGATCATTACTTTGGGAAATACTTATTTTCCAAATACAGATTCTTATATCGAGGAATTGACCGACAGCGAAAAAGAGGTGCTTCAACTGATGGCAGAAGGCTTGAAACGAAAAGAGATAGCATACCATCTTTTTATAAGTGAACGTACCGTTTCCAATCATTTGCAGCATATATTTGATAAATTACAGGTCTCCTCTTCTGTGGAGGCAATTGCAAAGGGGCTGCAGCACGGATATATTCCTCCTGTATGAAACCAGAAAGCGTCAGATATTGGGATTTGCCCGATCTCTGACGCTTTCTCAATTATTACTGCTTTTTATTTGGTATCTGTTATTATTCCCACAGGCGTATTACCGCTGCAATTGCGAAAATGCAAAGGGGTTACCCCCATTTTCTGCTTAAACTGCCGCGAGAAAAATATACTGCTCTGGTACCCGCAGAGCTCTGCAATTTCACTCATGGATTTATTACTGTATTTTAACAGTTCCCCAGCCTTTTTCAGGCGCAGATCAATCAGATAATTTTTAAGGCTCATTCCGGTGGAGGCAGTTAATATCCGGTTAATCGTGCTTTTATGGCAGGCGAAAACAGCAGATAATTCCTGATGAGTGATACCCTCCTGCATATGTTCCACAATATAATCCAGGATCTGGCCCTTCATCTGATCCTGCTCCTGACCTCCCATAACCTGTGACTGAAGCAGTTTCATAACCAGAGATCCTAACAGGCTGCTGCAAATCTGGCTGGAATACATACGCCCGATGTGATACTCCTTTACCATTTGCTGAATCGTTTCCTCTAAAAAACTATTTTTCAGAATATTCGTCTTATGACAAAGTCCTGCCAGTGCCATTCTGTTTTCCGGCGATTGATCCTGCAATACAAATTCGATACCGGATAATAAAAAGGGATCTTCCACATCCGCTAAAATTGTATTTCCCACACCCGGGGGCACATAAAATAAGTCCCCCATAATTGCAGGACAGGTTTTATTTCCTATGACATACCGCCCTTTTCCTCTGTGAACATAGAGCATATAATGGTAATCAAATACCCTGCGTGATGTTTCAAACCCGCTGTCACACTGATATAGATTAATTACATTCATTTTCAGCTTCATTTCTAACCTCCCATGTTTTATATATATGAGTCATTTCTTTTATTTTTTGGTCTTTTACTGCATTGTAACTGATTCGATTCTATTATATCATAATTTCATAAAAAGAAATACAAAGGAGTGTGCTTATGTATAAAATTCAAAAAGGAAAAGAATCCATGACCGCTAAGGAAAGAGTAAAACGCACTTTTCAATATGAAAAAACAGACCGGGTTACCATCGGATACGATGCAAACCCTGCAGTTCATGAAAGATTAAAAAAGGCTCTGGGCATTGACGGATGCGATGACGAAACCCTTCTCCAGATATTAGGTGTAGACTACCGTCCCATCCAGGCACCCTATACCGGACCCGAATTATTCTCTGTCCCAGCCAACAGAAGGGTCGACCAACTGGAAGGCAGCATCATGCGCTGGGTGGAACATGACACCGGCGGATATTGGGATTTCTGTGATTTTCCATTAAAAGATGCCTGTGATGAAGCTTTTGAGAATTTTCCGGTACCGGATCCGGATTGTTTTGATTATGAGGCGGCATGTGAGCTGGCAAAATCTTACGGTAATCAATTTGCACTGTTCACAGGACATGCCGGTATGCCGGATATCATTAATTCTAACGGCCGCATTATGGGCGTAGAAGATATCCTCTGCCATCTGCTGGACCAAGACGAAGCTGCCATGTCACTGATCCGCCGACGTGCTGATTTTCAGTTAAAAATGTTAGACCGTCTGCTCCATGCATGTAAGGGGCAGATTGACTTTCTCTGGATGGGTGAAGATCTGGGAACACAGATCGGCCCTATGATCAGCCTGGAACTTTACCGGGAAGTATTAAAACCAATCCACAGGCAATTTGCGGACCTGGCTGACTCCTACCACATTCCCTCCCTGATTCATACCTGTGGATCATCAAGCTGGGTATATGAAGATTTTGTAGAAATCGGAATCAAAGGAGTGGATACCCTGCAGCCCGAAGCCGTAAATATGTCTCCCCAATATTTAAAGGAACATTTTGGAGGCAGGCTTAATTTCAGAGGATGTATCTCCACCGCCGGCCCCCTTGCTTATGGGTCCTGTGAGGATGTAACAAACGTCTGCAAAGAAACCCTGGATATTATGATGGGATGCAGAGGATATCATTTTGCCCCCACACATGCCATCCAGGATAATACACCCGTAGAGAATATCATTGCCATGTACCAGGCTGCACATGATTATGGGTATTATAAATAAGGCTATTTCTAATCCATACCGGTTAAAGAAAGAGCCTCAGACTCAAGAAGAAATTTCTTCATAGTCTGCGGCTCTGTCACTTGTGTCACTTTTTTACACAAATAAAGCAGTGCCTGTATGAAGCACTGCTTAACCTTACTTGAAACGTTACTTAAAGTTTTCCGGGCACCATCTCTATCTACAAAGCGTCCCTTACTCAGACAAACCTAATTATAAGATGCAATGTAGTACTAATCCGTAATCATCATCATAATATCTTCGATGGATTTTCCGCTTTCCTGGATCATATCATAGAGATAACCCAGCGCTTCTTCTCTCTTCTTGCCTTCCAGTTCTTCTCTTTTACTCAAAAGTTCATCCAGTTTCGCCTGCGCTTTTTCAATCTGTCCATCCAATACTTCGATTTGATCATCAATTGATTTTCTTTGTCCTCTTGCCATAGTATTATCCTCCTCAAATTCACTTATTTATTCTATATGAATATATTAGTTCCAAATGAGGATTTTGTCTAGTATTTTTACTGAAAACTCATACAAATTTATTGCCTTTTTTATTATTCTCGGTTCAAAATATCTAATTCTACAAAATCTCCTAAATTTCCTATCTTCTGGGTAATTTTTTCTCTCGCTGCATTACTGAACGCTTCTTTACTGTCATAGTCTCCGCCTACTGCTTCCATCAGAGCATTGCTGATCTTCTGTTTTATTTCGGACATATCTGACCCGTACTTTATAAGCTCCCAAACATCCCGGCCATTTACATACGCCTTTACCAGCCAGGGCGGCGTCCCTCCTGTCATGGGGCTGACCGGAATTTTCTCATTGGGATCTATCAATGCCAGATCCTCGTTATTCATTCGGATTGCCATTTTATCATTGCGGATATCCATACCTTCCTGCTCATACAAGGCAGCAACCAGACGATAGGTTATCCCTTCATCATCCACATTTGCATTTACCTCTTTATAACCCTCGGGTACTTTTACCGGATCAGAATCTGTATCCGGATATGCTTCTGATTGGATACCACCCATTATATCAGAGACGATTGCGATACCTCCTGATATAGATTGGTACGGAAAAATATCTGCTCCCTCTTTGTCCTGTGCAAGTGCCATAACAGATCCGGAGCACAGTACCAGACTGCATAAAACAGCGACTGGCAGTATTCCTTTCTTCTTGGGCAGATGTTCTGTAGTCTCACGGATACGTTCTTTCATATGAACTAAATTCCCCGATAGGCGAAAACCTACCGACACGGGATATTTTTTGACGGGTGTCCTTGCCGCACCAATGAGAATCGACGCATATTGAAACCGCAGTCCTTTATCTGCCTGATTTAAAACAAGTGTATCACATGCAAGTTCACATTGATGCATATATTCCCTGCATATCCAACGAACGGCAGGATTGAACCAATGTAAGGCTGATGCCAGAGCCGCAATTGTTCTCCCCCACAGATCCCATCTCATATAATGTGCCAGTTCATGGCGTAAAATCAAAATTGTTTCCAATTCGGTATAGTTTTTCTCCGGTACCAGAATAACAGGGTGAATAAGACCGGTAAGCAAAGCCGTTTCCACAAAAGGACAACGGTATATCTTCCGGCATTTTTTTATACCAAGGGGCCTGCCTGCTGCTTCCAGGCATTTATCCATCCATGGATCGTTAATTTCCTGGCACCATCTGCGTTGCATGTTCCGAAAAGAAACCCATTTCCCAAGCCCCCGGACTGTCACCACCATCACTCCTGATATCCAGACCACAACGATTCCCCAGAACAGAAGCACCCCATAATCCAAAGATGAACCGGTCTGAGTTGTGACTCCCCCAGATGTATAGTTTTCTTTTTCTGCCCCCCGATCCTGCGTAAAAGCTTCTGCAGACTTAAATACGGATGTACTCTGTAAAAATTCCGGCGCTTTTACTTCCACCATGGGAGTAAATACAACAGGCTTCATAGGAAATAACAATCCGGCGATTAATACCATCCATAAAAGTGCCCGCCCGGAAGGAGCTACCCACTGCAGCAGGTCATTACGCAATACAATTAATAATATCCCCGCTGCTGCAGTCATTAAAACAGAAGAAATGATAAGAGAAATTAATAAATCAAACATCCGGTAAGTTTCACCTCTTTTCCAAATCGGCCAGCCATGCCTCCAGTTCCCCAATACTGTTGTCATCAAGCTTTCCCCCATCATACAGCGATGCCATCAAGCTGCTGATAGAATTACTGTGATGGGTTTCTACAAAGTTCTGGGTTTCAAATGCCAGATATTCGTCTCTTTGAATCTGGGTCCAGTATATCCGCTCCCTGCCTCTTTTCTCACTTCTTAGAAACCCCCGTTCTGTCAGTCGGATCAACAGGCTGATCAGCGTCTGTGCCTTCCAGCCTTTTTCCTCCATTCTTTCCATTAGCATGGGAGCCGTGACCGGCTGTTCACATTCCCACACCTGTTTCATAACTTCAAATTCCGCATCCGGTAATTTTTTCATGTCTGTATCCTCCTAACCAACTCGATAAAGCATCATCTGTATCAATCCCAGCACCAGAAGATGTCCGGGATAAAATCCGTAAAAGAAATATTGAAATGCTTTGGATTGTTTTCCTTTTTCTCCATTGTACTTTAAAGTTAGCAAAACCGCAAGACAATGCCCTGCTATGTACATTCCGATTGTAGTAACCATCCGGATATCAAAATCAAATAGAAAACTTTGGAAACGCCAAAGCTGAAGTCCTGCTGCTAGCAGAACGCCGATAGTACCCCGTTTTGCTTTGCTCAAATTCCTGCTGTAATAGAAGAAAAACACATATGCAACACACTGGTAAGAATATTCCAGATCCAGTTTTACTGTAACCCATGTAAGGAACAGAACCACCATTGCGGCAATTACCGGCCTGGATTTTAGGCGCCGGCTGCACCAGAGAGCGAATAAAGCCACTGCCATAGTGAACATAATGTTAAACCGCATTTCGGTTATTGGTATCAGATGGCCTTCACCAAATAACGTATATGGTATTTGAGCAAGCACACCGAAAAACAGGAGCCTTCCGATATATTTTCTTACATCTTTCGTGTGTTGAAATCCATTTGCCAGCAGAAAGAAAAACAGGACTGCCGCCATTCTGCCGATGATTCCCACTGAATAAGCCAGTGCCTGAATACATCTAATTGCTATTCCCTCTATTGCCGGAAAGCTTCCAAAGAAATCATACAGGTTTCCTCTTACCACATCCCTGACACAGAAAAAATCAGGACCATAGTACTGACAGATTAAATGATCGGTCAGCATAGCAAGTACCGCAATTATTTTTATTTTTCTTGTATTTATATTTACACCTTCTTTCTTATTAGACAATTGTCTTATTCGAATTATACATTTGTCTAATTAGAATGTCAAGAAAATCTTTTCAAGTATAAAATATCATTTCTGTGTACTGTACCAGATAAGCCGTCTGACAGATACGTTCTTTGTCACGATCTGTTAAACGACTTTAGATTAAGATAAGAAGTAGAATGGAAAGATATCTTCAGAAAATAAAGTGTGAAAGAAAATTACGATACAGAAAGGATGCCACTATGCGATTCTTTCAACCCGTTTGATTGTGGCAGTATTGCAGGCTTGCCTGCAAAATGGGAATAAATATGGCTGAAAAATTATTATATCCGTGTTCAAATTCAGGCATAATATTAACGGACAGCTTAATCATAGCTGTCATACAGACTGGTAATCACCGGTATTTCCCGGGTCTGTCTATCTGTTGTGATGATCTTCTCCATACCCGGAACCAGATCAAAATAGTTGTCACTTAGCAACAAATCCTCCTGAAAACTGATTTCTACAAATTTGCAGAACTGCCCTGCGGTAATCCGGTAGGTATTTCCGTCCAGCTTTTCACAGTGAATCTCTGGCTTTTGGAAATCAAAATGTTTTGCAGGCTTAAAGATAACTGTTCCGCTTCCAATTGTTTTCTCCTCCATGGTAAAGACATATGCTGCATAATATCTGCGGTAATCTTCCTCTTGCTGCAATTCCTCCTGAAAATCTATTACTTTGATACACTCAGAATGCAGCCTTTCTACCGAACACAGACACTCCTCTTCTTTGATAAGCCCCCGCTCCACGTGGCGCAGCTGCCACTTTAAAGTTCCCTGTACCTTCACCAGTGTCTCATTCGTAAGATGGAGTTCTACTTTTGTCCCCTCTTCACAGGCAGAGGCAAGTACCGGCTCAAAGAAACGCTTCGCTCCATATTGCAGTGCCTTCCATCTTCCGAAGCAGTCGATGCTTGCCCAGGAGGCAACCGGCCAGCAGTCATTGATCTGCCAGAATAACGCCCCCATGCAGCGGCAGTCATTACGGTTTCTCCGCCAATGCTCCACCCCATAACGAATGCCCTCCAGCTGAATCATCTGTGACAGATAAACAAAGGATGCAAAGTCTTTTGGAAATTTAAAATACTGTGCAATATAAGCATTTATCACTTCATTTCCGTTTTTACTCTTCTGATGGCCCTCCATTACATAAGAAAATATATTTCTGTCTTCCGGTAAGGTAAAGCTTTCGATTGTCTTCATGCAGGGAAAGGACTGCAATCCAAATTCAGAGTTAAAGCGGGGAAAAGTTGTCCGGAAATACGTAAATGGTTTCTGTCCATGCCAGACGTTCCAGTCATGGGTATCCCCTATATCCATATTTTCCACGTCCTGCATACTTCCGGAAGAAGACGGAGAACTGGGCCAATAGAAGATATCCGGTGCTTCTTTTGAGACCAGGGCTTTCATATCCACTTCAAACTGCTGTACATACATATCTTTATATTTCTGTTCCATCGTGTCCCAGACCATCAGCTCCGTTTCATTATTTCCGCAAAGCAATGCAATACAGGGATGATGCTGCAGTCTTCTGGTAAGCTGAACTACCTCTGCCTCCATATTTGCCCGTTCATCTCCTTCCCAGATCGTAACGATATTGGCAAACATAAAATCCTGCCATACCATTATACCGGTCTGATCGCAATAATCCAGAAATGCTTCTGCGGGGTATACTCCTCCGCCCCAGATTCGAATCATGTTAAAGTTTGCTTTTATACAGCTGTCAATGAGCTGCCGTGATTTTTCTTCCCGTATTCTTCCAAACAGGCTGTCTTCCGGTATGTAGTCTGCGCCCTTTGCAAAGACTTCAACATCATTGATTACAAAATGAAATGTTTCACCAAAGCAGTCTTTTTCCTGTTTCACTGTCAGGGTACGCAGTCCTATTTTCTTTTCCAGCATATGAACGATTTCATTTTCATGCCACAGCTTTGCACATACGATATAGCGCGGCTGTTCTCCGTAATTAATGCACCACCAAAGCCGGGGATTTTCTATCATACAGGTCAGGTGTCCATCAACAGCTGCCTCTTCACAGAGCACTTCGCCCTCCGGGGATAAAATACTGATCCCGCACTTCGTATCCGGCAAAAAGGTCTCCCATTCTATATCACAAACCAATTCTACTTTTCCAAACCGGTGGTTCTGTCGTATCTGCAGTTCCTGAATCCTGCCAGCCCGGTATCCTTTGAGGGAAATCGGACGCCAGATTCCCATATCTGCAAGTTCAGGTCCCCAGTCCCATCCAAACATACAGGCTGCTTTTCTCATCTGCATTTTTGCCTGGAAGAGGTGACGGTCCAGGTCCATATAAGGATGTTTTGCTTTTATGTTCTCGATTTGTCTGTAAGGTGAGGTAAAGGATACGGTAATTTCATTTTCTCCCATTCTTAACGCTGCTTTTACCTCTGCTTCCAGCACCATATGCATATTTTCACAATGCCGCACCAATATTCCATTGATATGAATGTCTGCAATGGTATCAATCCCCTGACATTCCAGCTGGATACTGTCCATGCTTAACAATTCAGGACTCACCAGAAACCTGCGCCTGTAATCGTAATCTTTTTCGGAAACTGCTTTGGCTCCCGCTTCATGATCCCGGTAAAAGGGATCCTGTATCTCTCCTTCCCGCAGCAGATCTTCATATACGGATCCGGGTACCACTGCAGGAATCCATCTTTCTTCTCCCCTGGCTCTCATTTCCCAGGTTCCATTTAAATTTAATTCTATCATTTTGAGTTCTCCTGTTCAGATCTAACCCGCAAAGTGGGACGTGCAGATAGATGCAATGATTTTTCAGACATGCCCTAATCCTTCAACTGATCTAATATTGCCCAAATGCCCTCCTGCAGCTGGACCTCCATCTCTTTTTCACCATAGCGGATTCTCTTTTTATCACTGCACGCTCCCATTATCTGAAATGATATGAGCTTTCCATTTTCCCATTCAACATCTGCGGTATGTCCGCCTCTGATACGGCTGCCTTTCAAATGCCCATGCTTCCAATCCGCCGGAAGTGCCGGCAGAACTACTACCTGATCTTCAAAGCTCTGTAACAGCATCTCACCGATCCCTGCTGTAATTCCGGTATTTCCATCAAGTTCCCAGGTACCGCACCACATGGATGTCTCATCGCTCATAACCGATGCCAGATTAGGTTTTACCAGTCTCTTAACCGTATCATTCAGTATTTTCCAAGCCTGTTCCCCATCGTTCATTCTGGCATGATATCCCACAAGCATCGCCATTCCCCAGGATGTGATTTCAAAATTTTCATACCTCAGCTCTAATGTCTTCTGAGCCGCATGCTTTAAATCCTGGTCTGCCCGGGCATCAATCTGATGAAATGGATACAGCCCCAGCAGATGGGTTGTATGCCTGTGATTTGGAATCGGTTCTTCAAAATCTTCCATCCATTCCTGAATCTGCCCTTTTTTTCCGATTTGATAAGGCGGAAGCTTTGGCAATATTTGATCTATGCGCTCCACCAATTCCAGGTCGGCGCACTCCAGTTCCTTTGAAACCTTTCTTGCAATTTCCAGAATCTCCCTGACCAGCACTACATCGCAGGTGGTGGACAGGGACAGAAAATAGTTTTTACCATCTATGGAGAATTGATTTTCCGGAGAATAGGAGGGTCCTGTCATATACCAGCCAGTAACTTCATCAAAAAATAAATAATCCACTGCAAACTGAGCTGCACCTTCCAGAATCGGATACGCGAAATCTTTCAGGAATGCCCTGTCTTTTGTAAACTCGTAATAATCCCATAACAGTACGGCTGTCCACGCACCCCCAAAGGAGAAAACACCCCAGTTATAAGACCAGCCAAGTGAAGTGAAACCCCAGGGGTTTGACGTTACATGGGCAGTCCAGCCCTTCGCCCCATATGCTTCCCTGGCTGTCTTTTTGCCGGAGGGGACCAGCGTCTGCTCCAGCCAGTGAAACAGCGGCCAGTATGCTTCCGTAAGGTTGCAGGCACCTGCCAGCCAGTACTGCATCTGTATATTCATGTCAATATGCATGTCCTGGGTACAGTCTATCCGATTGTAAATGTTATCATTCCAGATACCACCCATATGAGTGGGAAGCGGTGCGTCTTCCCTGGAGGAAGCGATCAGCAGATATCTTCCGTATTGGAACATGAGGGCATACAGATCAGGGTCACTTGCACCTGCTGCTGCCCGTTCGATTCTTTCATCGGTAGGAAGATTCCAAGGAGCGGCTGTATCTGCTTCTGCCATTCCTGCGGTTTTTCTCTCTGCCACAGCTGTTTCTTTCCCACCCTCCAACCGGATATCCATTCTACGATACCGATCCTTCACGTCACGAATATGGATTTCCTTTAGCTCTTCATAAGTTTGGCTCTGCACTGCATTCAGCTGTTCTTTTACCATATGATCCGCGTCATCCATAAACATATTGGTTGCCAGCCCCATCCGCAGCTCTATTGCCGTCGCCTGATCTATTACAATACACCCGGATTCATATCTGGATTTCCCATCGGTCAGGACACGGATTCTGCCGTTTAAATGAACACCGCATTTTCCATCACTGTGGAGGTCTTCCAATGCATCCCCGTTAATCAGGTAATCCTCATCTTCTATTCCTGTTATTCCGGTATTATTTCCGATTCCGTCATAACGGATTTTAATCTGAAATTTTACTTTTTGCCAGGAATAAAACTTCATCAATACGATCTGGTGGGGACCGGATACGAATACTTCCCGGACAAATGGATTGTTATAAATAGTAAATTCTGTATTTGCAATACCGGCACTGATATCCAGGCTTCTTCGTAAATCAGACGCCTTACATTCATCCCCCTCCATACACAGGTCTAATTCTAATTCCCCCACAGGCATATTGGTTCCATAATTATTTTTATTTCCGGTTAGATTTCTGCCAAGATGATCTGCCTTTTCATAATCCTTATTTAATAAAACCTGCCGTATCTGACCTAACAGCTCTTTTGTACCAGGACGGTTGTTTTCCGAAGAAGGTTCTCCTGACCAGAACGTAGATTCATCAATCTGGATCCGCTCCGAAAGCCCGCCTCCATATACCATAGCCCCTATTCTGCCATTTCCCAGGGGCAGCGCCTCAATCCACTTCTTTGCCGGCTGCCGATACCATAATATATCTCTGTTATTCATATTTATTCCCATTGCATATTGCAGGCTTGCCTGCAATACTGCCACAATCAAACAGGTTGAAAGAATCACATCGTGGCGTCCTTTCTGCATCGTAATTTTCTTTCAACCTTAAACCCCCTTTATAGCGGGATCCGCCTGCGATGCTGGATTAGCCTTTCACTGCTCCCATCATAATTCCTTTTGTAAAATACCTCTGCATAAACGGATACACTGCCAGGACAGGAATGATGGTGAGCATTGCAATAGCGGAACGTACCGACAGAATAGACGGGCGGTTCATTACCATTGCCGTTCCAGCCGTCTTAGGGTCATTCATAACTACGTTCATGTTTTGAATTACCTGATACAGCATCAGCTGCAGTGTCTTTAAACCGTTATCCTGCACCAGCATCAGGTTATCATACCAGGAATTCCACTGGGCAACCGCACTGAACATTGCTACCGCGCCGAGAATCGGGGTTGATACTGGAAGTATTATTTTAAAGAAGGTGGTAAAAAAACCTGCCCCATCCATTCTTGCAGACTCTTCCAGTTCCGCCGGAATTCCTTCAATATATGTTTTGATTAGTATAATGTAAAACGCTGACATGGCAGTAGGTATTACATACACAAAGAAATTATTTTTCAATCCATAAGTTACCATGGTGATTACCCAGGGGATCATTCCTGCATTCAGATACATGGTAACTACAACAAATTTATAGATTCCTTTGCGGTATGGCAGCTCTTTCTGGGTTACCAGATAGGCAAACATGCTGCAGCACACCAGCGTGATCACGGTTCCAATTACTGCTCTTGACAGGGAAATCACAATTGGCTGCAGTATCCTGTTATTGCCAAAGATTTCCCGGTAACTGTTCAGCGATACATTGGTGGGAAATATGAAAAACCACCCTTCTGCCTGCTTGGGATCGCTGAATGAACTGATTAACAGGCAGTAAAAGGGATAGATGCAGACTATCAGCACAAGAAGCATAAATATAATATTGATAACATCGAATACAGTCATCTTTTTTTTCATTATTGCACCCATTGCATATTGCAGGACTTGCTGCAATACTGCCACAAATAAATCAAGTTGAAAGAATCACAGTGTGGCTTCCTTTCTACTTAGCAATTTTCTTTCAACTTTTAACCCATGAATATCGCAAACCGGTTTACGATATTCCCAAATAAGCAGTGTGATCTTAAAAGATAGAACTGCCCCGAATACGCTTCACGATAGAGTTAGAAAACAGCAATAACCCAACACTTAACAGCGATTTCATCATACTCATCGCAGTACCAAAGGAATAATTTCCCTGTACAATTCCCATTTTATAAGTATAGGTATCAATTACTTCCAGCTTATCCAATACCATGGCATTTCCGAAGACATAATACTGTTCAAATCCTGCTCCCGAGAGCACATTTCCAAGTCCCAGAACCAATAATACAACGAAAGTAGAGACCAGCCCGGGAACCGTAATGTGAAGCATCCGCTGGAATCTGCCTGCACCATCTACTTCAGCTGCTTCATACAGCTGGGTATCGATACTGGCTATTGCCGATAGATATAAAATGGCACTGTAACCCATATTTTTAAATAAATAAGTACAGGTCTGCACTGTCCATGCCGTTTTGGGATTGGTAAGTACATTTAACGGCTGGTCAATAAGATGCAGTTTTTCATACAGCAGTGTATTTAGCATTCCATCTGAAGGAGAAAGAATCGTCACAAAAGCCAGATACAACAATACATATGAAATAAAATATGGTATGGTGGAAAATGTCTGCACCACCTTTTTTAACCGCCTGGTGGAAAGTTCATTTAATAGAATTGCAAAACATGCCGGGACCGGCAATGTAATAATAATCAGCCCGCTGAGTACAAATGTATTCCTTACTACGTTTAATACCTGTTCTCCATTGCTGAAAAACATCCTGAAATTTTGCAGACCTACAAATTCCAGCTTATTCAGGGGAATTCCCGGATAGTATTTAAAAAAAGAAATAATCCAGCCTGCCAGAGGGGCATAGCAAAATGCCGATATAAACATAATAAAGGGCAGGCTGATCAGCAAGAGCTTCCGCTTTGTAGCGCCATTTCTGCCGCTGACATTACATATTAAATTTTTCAAACAACTACCTCCTTTCGCCTTATTATTTTAAATCTATTTTATAAGCAGTCATAGCTTTGTCGATCATGGGATCCAGATCTTTGTGCAGCTGGTCAAAACGGTCCGTGTACCATTTCACTACATCATCTACACCCATTCCTGCAACCTTATCCATGGTTTCCTGCTTTAAAGTCTGAAATTCATTTTCATCTTTTGCATAAACAAGCTTAAATACTGCTTTATACATATATTCATTAATCTGGGCATACTTTTGTTTGATATCATCCGGTTTGGAGCCGATACCGCTGGTGTAGGTAGACCAGATCACATTTGGAAGCTTTTCACCGCTTCTGGTCTTATAATTTTTAAAATAATCAGTAAAACTGTCCGCTCCGTAGAATGTCAGGGCATCTTTCTTTACCGCTGTATAATTATCCAGATTCGGCGTCTGTTCAGGTTGGATATAATTGCCGTCAGAATCTACATCGATGTGCTGGAAGGCATTAATTCCGGCATATTTCCACTTTCCGTATGTTTCCGCCATATCTACCACGCCGCCCTGATTATCTGCTACGTATTGATCGGTAACCGTGGGAATACCGTCCTTTACTTCATATGCCATGCCTTCTGCTCCCTGCGTAATCATGCGGGATCCTTCTTCCGAGAAGCACCAGTCCAGAAATTCCATTGCTTTCTCCGGATATTTGCACTTACTGGTAATCGCAAATTCATTTCCACCCACAACTGATTCCCAGTAAATCGACATAGACTGCACATCATCCAGCATCTTAATCGGCATATATCCGGAATCTTTCATACCCAAACCATCTAAAAGTGCTTCTTTATTCATGACCTGCCAGCCGTTTAAAGCAGCAAGATAACCGCCCTTGTCCGTTTTTTCTTTGTACTCGGAACTGCTCATGGTCACCGCACCGGGATCAATCAATCCCATCTGATTAGCTTTATAGTAGAAGTCTACACCTTTCCAGAAAAAACTGTCAGGATCTAATAATGGTGCCTCTACCTGTTTCGTCCCATGGTTCAAATATACTGCATAATTTCCTTCGATAGGTTCGTAACCTTTGGAGAGAGGATAATCCCGGTTGACAAATCCATCGCCCATCCCCTGCGGATCCGCAAAACCCCCGCCCAGAGCATAGATCTTTTCACCTGCCGGTGTCTGTGGATTGTTATCCTGCATTTCTTTTAACATATCCAGAAACTCTTCATCTGTCTTAATATCCGGATATCCCATCTCTTTGTATAAATCCCAGCGTACCCAGTTGGCACTTCCGGGCAATTGATCCAGTCCCATTCCGCCCCAGCCGCCCAGGCTGTAAAAATGTCCGTCCTGATACATATGGTCTCTGCGGTATTCATTTCGAATGGTAAGCCTTGGATCTTTTCCGATATGCTCTGTATTAGCTGCCAGATCATCTAATGGAATAATCATCCCGGCTTCCACTGCCCTGTTTAGATTATTTAGAATCTCCGGATTTCCCGCAGGTGAACCAAAATCCATAATATCATCCAGATCGTTACTTGCCAGCTTCGTCGCCAGAAGTTCATTAAAGGTACTTGTTTGTGCCGTTGTATTTCCAAGACTTGAGTCTACGGTCAGCTCAATTCTTATTCCCAATTTATCTTCGATATATTTTGCCACGGGATCCTCTTGCAATCCTGTGTATTTGGACTGATTCCGTATGAACATCTTCAAAGTCACCACATCATCGTTCCCTTTTTCCGAGGAATCTGCATTCCCACCCGTATCCACTTTTTTTCCGGCATCTGCTCCAGACTCCTGTTCGCCTCCACATCCTGCCATAGTTGAAACCATAGCTGCTGCCAACAAAATACTTACGACAGATTTCATTCTTCTTTTCATCCACTTACCTCCACCTTTTTATCTTTTATTTTCCCGGTAAATACACTCCTTCTGATTGGCCAAAATCCAGAATATGCATCAAGACATGCGTTTTGTCTAACCTTGCAGTGCCATGCATTTATTTACTATAAATATCATAGAACATATTATTTTTTTATACAATTTAAATAATTATATATTGTTACAAAAATTATTGTTAGGAATATCGTATATATTTTATAGTGTTTTTGCGCTCATACCCGGCATATTATAAACAAAAAAGTCTCTGTCCTGCCGTTAGGCGATACAGAGACTTTTATACAAAAATTATTCAATTTCAAATGTTTCAGAGCTGAAATTACTATAATATCTGCCCTGTCTGGCAGTAAAACGCAATACGCAGTAATCCGGGTCAGTCACACCTTTTGAGTAATACATGGTATCACCTTCCTGCCATATCAGCTCTTTGTGTTCACGGTCTTCCAGAACCTCCATTGTGCCAGTCAGCATAATGCCCCTAAAGAATCTTTTATCGCAAAAATATATGCATGCCTGAGGATTGTTCTTATACTGCCCCACCCTCATGGATGAAGTATTCGTTGTAAAATAGAACACTTTGATTCCCTCTCTTTTTCGTGGCGGTAACATGGCTTTCGTATTGGGACAGCCAGATTCATCCACAGAACTTATAAATGAAACGCTTTGCTTATCAATTAAATTTCCAATTGTTTTTACCGGATCTTTCACTTTAGCACCTCCTTATTTTTACCCTTATTATAAGTGAGACATGGAGAATCGTAAATAAGTCACTTTTTTGTAACTATAACAATCCTTGTGCTTTCAGAAAATCCTCCCGATGATCTTCTATCATCATTTCTATTCCCACGCTTTGCATAATTGATACTGCTTCAAAAATCTTTTTCCCCCGCTCTGTAAGAAAGTAGTTTGATTTTAGCGGGTAACCGTCATTTATTGTTTTGTCTATCAGCCCATACTCTAAAAGCTCATTCAGATGCTGTACGAGCATTTTTTGACTGACCCCCTGAATGGATTTTTTTAGATTGGATAGTGAAAATCCGCCTTTACTAAGCTGCCACAAAATAATGGGCTTCCATTTTCCTTTTATGATATCATGTGTCATTTCTAACGGACATGTATACTCACCTCGTATTTTCACGCTGCATCCCTCCTGTATATTTATTTTCCGGTTTCTTATCTAAATGGATAAAGCCAGAGGATTGTTAAATTCATTGTTAAATTCACTGTTAATTACGCAATGATGTACCAGTCCTTACAAACGGGCATTTTCTCCAAATATTTTCTTGTACTCTGCGGGACTAACCCCTGTCTCTTTTTTAAATACAGCACAAAAGTATGTAGTATTCTGAAAACCAACTTTGGCGGATATTTCTTTCGCACTGCTGTTTCCCTTTTTCAAAAGCTCTTTTGCTTTTTCAATCCGGATTTCTTTTAAGTAACCGGAAAAAGATCTGCCGATATCTCTTTTGAAGATCTGGCCGATATAGGCTGCATTGCCCCGGAAATGCTGAGCCAGGGATTTCAGGGACAGATCTTCCTCATAATGCTCCAGCACATAATTTGCCAATCGCAGGGAAAACGGTGAAGAGTTGCTGCTTTCTTCCGGTTCATCCCCAGCTGACTCATTCGGAATTTTATCCAGATAAATGCCTCCAGCCACTGCTTTTGCAAAGCTGTCTGCCACCTTCCAGTAATCTTCAGCCGGACTTCCCAGCAATACATACAATTTAACCTGCAGTTCATTTAATACCATTTCCACACATTGGTTAATTGCCTGTATGATAGGTAACTGGTCTTTTTCTTCCTCATTCCGGCAGAAGACCACTATGGTATCCCCATCGTAATTACGCGAATAATAACAGACACATCTTTCAGACAAAATAGAAACACAAATACGGTGTATTTGATTTTTAAGCTCGATCTCCCGTTTCATATCTTTTCCAAGAAGACGCAGAATACAGGGCTGATAAGACGCTGCTTCTAAATCCAGTTCCAAAAAATCCGCTCTTTCCTGAAGTTCATTTTCTCCAATTGATCCATACATCCAGCGGTTGATTATATTTTCACGGATGAGATTAATGTCCAGCTGGGCTTTCATTTTCAGGTTGCGTTCCTGATCCAGATGCTTGATCACAATTTTTAATGTCTGTCCCAGTTCTTCATGACTGACAGGTTTTAAAAGATAATTTTCAATTCCCAGAACCGCCATTGCCCGCACATACTCAAAATCATCATATCCGCTTAGTACGATAACATGGATGTCCATTTTTAACTCCCGGATTCTTTGCAGCAGCTCCACACCATCCATTTTCGGCATCCGGATATCAGTAATGAGAATCTGGGGTGACTCTTTCGCTATGACCGCGAGGGCTTCTTCCCCATTGCGTGCAGTCAGCACCGTTTCAAAAGAATAGTCCCATCTGTCAGCAAATGCTTTCAGTCCCTCGCAGATCATTGGCTCATCATCAACAATTAATATCCCGTACATAACTCTCCAACTCCTTTTTCTTCATTGCTTTTATTTTTAATATTACTTCTGTACCTTCCATTTCCTTGCTGAAAATCTGCAGCATATAATCGTCTCCGTATACAATCCGCAGCCTGTTATTCACGTTATAGATTCCGATGGATTTCTGAAACAGCTCATCCTTTTCCAGGTTCTCCCGGATTTCCTGCAGCCTCTCAATTTCAATTCCACTTCCGCTGTCAGAAATGGTAAATACAATATCTTCCCCTTGTTTCTCTGCCAGTATTTTTATTCTGGAGGGATGTTCCTCCGTGCCTACATCCTGTATTCCATGTACCAGTGCATTTTCTAATATAGGCTGTAAAATATGCTTAATGGTAGCATAGCGATAAACCTCCTCATGGACTTCTATCTCATACTCCATGCGGTCCCCCAGACGGAACCGATATAGCTCCAGGTAAGATTTCACATAATTCATTTCATCCCTGTTTGTTACCACCACATCTTTTTTCATAATATTCCGGAACATATCAGAGAGAATCCAAATCATTTTTCCTGCTTCTTCCTCGCCCTTCATATACAGGTTCATTCGAATTGCCTCAAGTGAATTATATAAGAAATGCGGATCAATCTGCGCCTGCAGAGCATAGAGTTCCATCTCCTTCTGACGAAGCTGATAGACATACTCTTTCTTAATGTGGGCATCCAAAACGGCGCACATCTCAATCAGTTCCGAGTGTATATATCCCACTTCATCACGGTATCTGCGCTGTTTCTTAAAGTTAGTAAGCTTCCCCTGTTTCACCTGATCCATGGTTTCCTTAATGGCCCTCACCCGGTTGGCAAAAAACTTTGTACTGATAAAATTCAAAAGTGCGGCGCATAAAAGCACCAGAATCATAACTTTGAAAATATTGTACTGCAAGACCCTGACATCATCCATAATCGCCGCCATAGGAATGGGATTGATTACATAATAGCCGCCTTCACTGTTATAAACAGAATTATAGATCATATCCTTACCGGATAAAGTGCTGTCCCTTTCAATCAGCAGATCCATTTGGGGAAATGCTCCTTCTAATTGATATTCTGACGACGAATCATATATCAGACCTCCATTTTCATCCATCACCCAAACACTTCCCTTGATATATTTATCAAATCTCCGGTAACAATTGCGAATATTCTTGGCATTAAAACACATAGCCATCGTCCCGATTTTAGTTGCAAAATTTGCAGGATCACGGATTGGATCAAAAATAAAAATAGAAAAAGAATTATTACCCGTATATTCATTCCGTGCGGATACCAGTTTCGTCTTTGACTCTTCCAGATATGCAAAATCATGGACCGTATTCACAAAAAATTGATATTCCCCCGAGTTTTGAAATGACCCAAACTGCAATATCTTCCCGGTATTTTTTCCATACAAAAAAGTGCCGTTAAATTGGTTATCTACGGCATATACCGTCTGTGTGATATTTTTCTGGACTTCCTGTAAGTGCTCCGTATAATAATCCTGCCGTTCTTCATTGATAATCTCTTCAATCAGATGAGCCCACTTCTCATCATCTCTGTATAATTTTTGATATATAGATTTTTCATCTACAATTTTAGACTGCAAAAAAGAATCAACCGATTCGATGACCTGTCCACTCATCTCCAACGCCTGATCCTTCTTAATCGTTATCAGATTTTCTGTTAATATCAGAAACAAGACAAAACTGGATATGATGGTAATCAACGCATACACCAGAAATATCTTGTTAAAAAAGCTGTTTTTTCCCGCTGTCTTATCCTTAATCTTCACTTACCCCACCCTCAATAGTAACCATTTCCTGCACCGGAACGTGTCTGACCGCTTATGTGCTGACAGACCCACGGATAGATGCAGGATGTCTATAAAATTTATGATAGCATAGGGGTATTTTATTGTCAAAACAAAGCTTGGTTTTCCTTTAATTTTCTGTATTTTCTATCTTTATTCGCGTAGCGCAGCCTTTCACTCCGGACAGAAAATGGCCTCCTATGAATAGACAAAGTAAAAGCCGGAAATTTGTAAATGTTTACTCAATGTACAAATTTCCGGCTTATCGATTTACGTCAATTCTATTTTTAATTATAAAAACTCTTTTAACTTCTCTACATTTTTTTCTTCAAAATCCAAAAGTTTTTTCATCAGTGAAACAATATCTTTTTCTGCATCATGCTCATATTTTTTGATGCTCTTAATTGCATCTATAATGCCCATGTTACTTCCTGTCAGCATCATTTCCGCGATATGGCTGTTTGATTTATCTGTCATTGTTTTGACATTAATCATAACATTGGATGTCATTTTCTGAAAAGCACTGATATCTTTTTCATTGTATCCGTTCTCATTCAGCATTGCTTTCGACTTTTCATTGAATTCCCGGTATCCTTTTAACTGGCTCTCGATCTGCTTGCGAAACGCATCACTTTCCACAATATCAAGCAGCTGATTTAGCGTATCTACGCCCATTCCCGAATTCTGATAAATAAAATTTAATAACTCTGCATTTGCATTCATAATATTCCATCTGCCTTTCCGTACATTTTACATCAGGCACAAATTGGCCTGTCCTGCAATACCTATGATTACCATATGATCCATAAATATACATGGTATGGAATGTATATTTGGGTTTTGCTGAGGAAGGGGACGCTTTGTAGATGGAAGTAGTGCGCGAAAAGAGAAGGGGGCGGATCATGGCAGGCGTTTGGAAGGCTTACCGCAGAACTGGCATTTTCTAACCTTCCCAGAGCGCTTTTTGGCGGCACGCGG
>OKWQ01000100.1_pt1 | contig 90913 bp, 69 predicted proteins | sample 1607071 | NCBI WGS metagenome assembly OKWQ01 (sample SAMN07501039, study PRJEB24779) | human gut metagenome
TACTAAGCGGGCACTGAACCGAGAAATGCATCAGGATTTCTCGGTGAATGCCCGCGTGCCGCCAAAAAGCGCTCCGGGAAGGTTAGAAAATGCCAGTTCTGCGGTAAGCCTTCCAAACGCCTGCCATGGTCCGCCCCCTTCTCTTTCCGTACACTACCTCCATCTACAAAGCGTCATTAATCAGCTAAACCCAAATATAATAAACCCGCAGGTAGTCCCTATGTCAAGTATTAACTCATAACATTGCTTGTAATAGTGAGCCATAAGCCACTTATAAACTGTTCGCTGTAGTGCTTGAACGTGTTTGAAAATCAAGAACATGATCATTTTCAGACGTGATCATGCCACACAGCGTATAAATTATGGCATATGCGGTGATACTTGGCTGTAAAGTGAAAAGAAAAAAGAATAAAAAAAGAACCTTCGGTTGACGGTGCCGAAGGTTCTTATAACATGTATAAAATTATGCGATACTGTTAACTGCTTTTGCTAAACGAGAAACTTTTCTAGCAGAAGTATTCTTATGATAAACACCCTTTGAAGTAGCTTTATCAATGATAGCAGTAGCTGATAATAAAGCAGCTTTAGCAGCTTCTTTATCCTGTGCTACAACAGCAGCATCTACTTTTTTAATAGCTGTTTTAACGCCAGACTTGATCGCTTTGTTGCGCTCAGCCTTTGTCCTGTTTACTAAAATTCTTTTTTTTGCAGATTTAATGTTAGCCAATCCGTACACCTCCAAAATATTTTAATTTGAAATGATTATTTTCTATTGTTACATTAAAGCCGGACACGGACGATCTAATGTAAACATACTCATATATTCTAGTCTAAGATATCTTACTTGTCAATACATAATTCGCAAAATTATGTAAAAAATAGTAAAAACAAGAGACGGTGTGTCTGTCGATGGATTTTTTTCTATTATAACAGCGCACCCTATAGAAGGAGGAACATATGCTGGGTAAATTTAATATCCGAACAGACCTTGCGTTAGAGGCAAAAGAGAGTTTTGAAGAGGATGACGTCAAAATCAGAGGTGTCAGGATTGAGGAGGAGGAAGACGAGAAACTGGAGATTAAAACGACTACAGTGGTAATTGAGACAGAAAATGGTGCAAAATCCATGGGTAAACCGGTAGGTACGTATATTACGCTGGAAGCGCCTAATATGTCAGTGCCGGATGAGGATTATCATCGGGAGATCAGCAAAGAACTTGCCAAACATTTAAAAGAGCTGATGGGAGAAGAGGAAAAGTCTGTCCTAATCGTAGGTCTTGGAAACCGGGAAGTAACACCCGATGCAATAGGGCCTAATGTTGTAAACAATGTGAAAATTACCCGCCATGTAATAAAAGAATATGGTAAAGCTTCTATGGATATGGAGAAAGCAAATCAGGTCAGCGGTCTTGTTCCGGGCGTTATGGCGCAGACCGGTATGGAGACATTAGAAATTATCCGGGGTGTTGTGGATGAAACCAAACCGGATCTTGCCATTGTAGTTGATGCCCTGGCTGCCAGGAGCACCAAAAGGCTCAGCCGTACAATTCAGTTAACGAATACGGGAATTAATCCGGGTTCCGGAGTAGGGAACCATCGCAGCGGTATTAACGAAGAATCTCTTGGCATTCCCGTAATTGCAATTGGAGTCCCAACAGTTGTGGATGCGGCCACCATTGTAAATGACACCATGGAAAACCTGGTTGCGACCATGGATGCCACTCCCCAGATGCAGGATTTGGGAGGCGTACTGGGAACAATGAATCAGATGGAGAAGCATCAGATGATCAGTGAGCTGATTTCACCCCACCTCAATACCATGTTTGTAACACCAAAGGATATTGACGAAACAGTGAAACGAATCGGATATACCATATCAGAAGCATTAAATATTGCATTGCAGTTGGCATAAAAATTAGTTTCACCTCATATATTTAAGAATATGGGGTGAGAATATGAAGCATGCGGAGAAATGGATACGAATCATATTGTGGCTGCTGTTTTTTGTTTTGGGGGGTTACATTATATATAGAGGAATCGGGATTGCATCGGAAAACGGATGGTTTGAGAAGTCATCCGTAGTTTCCAATATCTACAAAGGAATTGAGGAAATGTCAGTGGGCACTTTTATGCCCGGACTTTCCTACTCGGCAAATCAGACAAGCAATGGGGAGCATTGGTTGTCTGATTTGTTTAGTGAAAGTTTTCCTTTGTATGAATATGTTAACATGCAGGAAGGATACGAGCAGAATATTGAAAGTAAAAGCGAATACGAAATGATTCTGGCTGCGGAAGCTGCGGCAGAGGACAATATGGTGCCAAGGCCCAAAGAAGAAATACCGGAGGATACCAATGAAACAGATGCCAGCATGGAATCTGAGGTGGCAAGTGCACAGGGAGAGACGCAAAGCGAGACAGGAGAATCTAACCAGGATGGATCCGACAGCGTTGCAGCAGATGCAGGCGTAATAAAGCGTGCACCCGTCGCAGAGATTCCTATGGATAAACTTCTGGATTATGACTATGTTCTAAACAATTTCTATGCGATTGATATGACGACGACGATTGACAGGGAGCATTTGGATGTAAATAATCTGATCAATGAAAAAATGACTCTGGAACAGGATAATTCCAAGCCACAGATTTTAATCTACCATACCCATTCCCAGGAAGCTTTCGCAGACAGTATACCGGGGGATGTGAGTACCACAATTGTTGGAATCGGAGAGTATCTGTCCAATATCCTGCGGAATAAATATGGATATAATGTTATCCATAATACAGGGGTATATGATTTGATAGATGGAGAACTGGACCGGAATAAAGCATATGATCTGGCTTTTGAAGAAGTATCTCAGGTATTGGCGGATAACCCGTCGATCGAAGTGGTAATTGATTTACATAGAGATGGAGTGGACGGTAAGAAAATGGTAACCGAGATTGACGGAAAGCAAACCGCCCAGATCATGTTTATCAACGGACTTAGCAGAACAACCCAGAATGGAGATATCACCTATCTGCCCAATCCGTATATTCCGGATAATCTGGCATTTGCATTTCAGATGAAATTAAAGGCCATGGAGTATTATCCTGATTTTACAAGAAGTAATTATCTGATGGCATACCGGTTTAACATGCATCTGCGTCCCAAGACCCTGCTTGTGGAATCCGGTACCCAGTTAAGCACAGTAGAGGAAGAGCGCAATGCCATGCTGCCGCTTGCAGATATTTTACATCAGGTGCTCAGTGGGGAGTAGACAAGAGGGGAATAAATGTGATACACTGTCTTGGAAAGTCAAATACTCCGCCGCAAGCCGCGGAGTATTTGACCCTCGCGGCAGTCGCCGGATGGACATGCGAGCATGTCCGCCAGGCTCGTTGCCCGCAGAAATAAAGTCGACGGATAGCGATTCGACCCACTGAGGAGGAACAGACGTGGCAGGGATAGATCAGAGCAAAATAAGGAATTTTTGTATTATCGCTCATATTGACCATGGTAAATCAACATTGGCAGACCGTATTATAGAGAAAACGGGTCTGTTAACCAGCCGTGAAATGCAGGCTCAGGTATTGGATAATATGGATTTAGAAAGAGAACGGGGCATTACCATTAAAGCACAGGCTGTAAGAACCGTCTATAAGGCGAAAGACGGGGAAGAGTATGTTTTCAACCTGATTGATACGCCGGGGCATGTGGATTTTAACTATGAGGTTTCCAGGAGCCTGGCTGCCTGTGACGGGGCAATCTTAGTTGTAGATGCCGCACAGGGAATAGAGGCACAGACACTTGCCAATGTATATCTGGCAATGGATCACGACCTGGATGTCATGCCGGTTATCAATAAAATCGACCTTCCAAGTGCCGATCCGGAACGTGTAATCAATGAGATAGAGGATGTAATTGGGATTGAAGCCCAGGATGCACCCCGGATATCAGCCAAGACAGGGCTGAATGTGGAGGAGGTCTTAGAGCAGATCGTAAATAAAATACCAGCGCCTAAGGGTGATCCTGAAGCATCATTGCAGGCATTGATATTTGATTCTATCTACGATTCTTACAAAGGAGTTATCGTATTTTGCAGAATCAAGGAAGGCTCGGTAAAACGTGGTACCCAGATGCTTATGATGGCTACAAAGGCAACTGCGGAAGTAGTAGAGGTCGGATATTTCGGTGCGGGGCAATTCATACCATGTGAAGAATTAAGTGCCGGAATGGTTGGCTATATTACAGCCAGCTTGAAAAATGTAAAAGACACCCGTGTGGGAGATACCATCACCAACGCGCAGAATCCCTGTGCAGCACCGCTTCCGGGTTATAAAAAAGTAAATCCTATGGTATATTGCGGTATGTATCCTGCGGATGGAGCAAAATATCCCGATTTGCGGGATGCATTAGAGAAATTACAGTTAAATGACGCTTCCCTGCAGTTTGAAGCGGAGACATCCATTGCTCTCGGTTTTGGTTTCCGCTGTGGATTTTTGGGACTATTACACCTGGAAATCATTCAGGAACGTTTAGAGCGGGAATACAACCTGGATCTGGTAACAACGGCGCCGGGTGTTATCTATAAGGTATATAAAACGAATGGCGATGTGATTGAACTCACCAACCCGTCAAACCTTCCTGATCCTTCCGAAATCGAATATATGGAAGAACCGGTAGTAAGCGCCGAGATCATGGTAACAACGGAATTCATCGGTTCGATTATGGAACTCTGCCAGGAACGCAGAGGTGTATACTTAGGGATGGAATATATGGAAGAGACCAGGGCATTATTAAAATATGAACTGCCATTAAATGAAATCATCTACGACTTTTTCGATGCGCTGAAGTCCCGTTCCAGAGGCTATGCTTCATTTGACTATGAAATGAAAGGCTATGAACGTTCGGAACTGGTGAAACTGGACATCCTGGTTAACCGGGAAGATGTAGATGCTCTGTCTTTTATCGTACATGCGGCAACCGCTTACGAAAGAGGGCGTAAAATGTGTGAAAAGCTGAAAGAAGAGATTCCAAGGCAGTTATTTGAAATCCCGATTCAGGCAGCAATCGGAAGTAAGATCATTGCCCGGGAGACTGTAAAAGCTATGCGTAAAGACGTTCTTGCAAAATGTTACGGCGGTGATATCAGCCGTAAGAGAAAACTTCTTGAGAAACAGAAGGAAGGTAAGAAACGTATGAGGCAGATTGGTAATGTTGAGATTCCGCAGAAAGCTTTTATGAGCGTACTGAAGCTGGATGATAAGTAAAATTTTTGTTCAGTCATATACAGAACTTCTCAGGTTAGTTCTCTGAGTATTAAAATTTTTAAATGAATGTTATATTTGAAATAAAACAAGGATTCCGGCTCAGGAATCCTTGTTTTTGTGATGTTTTACACATTCTGTCAATAAATACTCGATTTGCCCATTAATGGAGCGGAAGTCATCTTCCGCCCATTGGGCCAGGTCATTCCAGAGGCTGGCAGACAGCCTTAAGGGAACCTGTTTTTTACTTTTATCTTTTGGTTTATTCTCCAACGCTGCCATCCTCCCTTTTTTTATAGAAATAATGGTATTTGTGTTAATAAAGTGAGCCGCTGTTTACAATGGGCTGGGCATCTTTGTTACCGCAGAGTACAACCAGAAGATTGCTTACCATAGCAGCTTTTCTTTCTTCGTCTAATTCCACGATCTCGTTTTCGCTTAATTTCTGTAAAGCCATTTCCACCATGCTGACAGCACCTTCTACGATTTTCTGACGGGCATCGATAATAGCGGCTGCCTGCTGCCTCTGAAGCATTGCAGATGCGATCTCAGGAGCGTAGGAGAGATGGGTAATACGAACTTCAATAATGCTGATTCCCGCATCCTCTACTTTTTCCTGCAGCTCGCCTTTCATAATATCAGCGACTTCCTGGCTGCTGCCGCGAAGTGATCTTTCATCCCCGCCTTCACTGGTATCATAAGGATATCTTCTGGCTGCATTTCGTGTGATCGCGTCACATTGGATAGAAAGGTATTTTTTGTAGTTTTCTACATTTAATACAGCTTTTGTGGCATTTTCTACTTTCCAGATTACTACAGTTCCGATTTCGATCGGATTACCAAGTTCGTCATTCACCTTTTGCTTTTCATTGTTTAAAGTCAATGTCTTAAGAGATATTTTTTTGCTTCCTTCGCCTCCAATGTTAACGGCTGCACCGTTTCCGGCTGAGGCGCTTACATACTTTTTGACAGTTGGGTTAATTGCGGAGCAAAATGGGTTCACCCAGAAAAATCCATCGTTTTTTAAGGTTCCGTAGTAGTTACCAAAAAGGGCAAGAACCAGAGCTTCATTCGGATTGATGACTTTCAAACCTCCGAATCCAATACATGCAGCAATGAAAATGATAATTGACAATACAGCCAAAATTCCTTGTAAAGCACCTTCAAATACTGACATGCCTGCAATGAATAGGGCAACACTTCCTAAAAGACCGATAATGCACAGAAATAACATCCCCATGCCGTTTGCCGCTTTTAAGTTTTTCTCTTCTGTTATCTTCTGTTTGTTGATCTCCATAATCCCATCCTCCTTCAGATGATTAAAATGATATTAAATTGATATCACTATGATAACTCTAAATAGTTTGAAAGTCAAGACATTTTAAATGAATTTTAGAAATATTGGTTTATATTTTATGCATTGTTATACTTCCCTGATATAGAGCCGGATTTCGTTGTAAAATATAGGGAAAAATGTTATACTCCAAGCATAATTGAGTATTGGATATGCAGGGGAAAAGGGGTAAGCAATGAGAAAAAAATAATGTGAGAGGAGAAAAAGAGATGGGAGAGAGAAGGTATTTAGAAAGAGGAAATTTAGAAAGAAGACGTTTAGAAGGAACGTATTTATTAAGGAAGTATTTATTGGGGAAGTTTGCTGCCGCCGTTTATGTTTACATATTTATGGCAGCGGGGGTTTGTCTGCTGGGGATGATGGTCCCTGTATTGACAGCTAAGGCTGAGAATGCCGCAGTTTATGCAGGATTTACAACAGAATATGCGAAGCCGGGTATGGCGCTGGAAGTGGAGCTGCATGGGGATTCTTTAGCCGGGGACTACCAATATAAGTGGTCCGTGAATGGTAATGCAATCGATAATGACACAAACTCCTACATTCCATCGGAAGAAGATCTGGAATCTTTTATTGAAGTGACGGTCTATACGGAGGGTGGAAAAAATAGTTATTCCTGCAGTTTATATTGCAGCCAGCTTCCGGTTATGTATGTAACTACAGAGGCGGAGATCCAAAACAAAGAGGATTACGTTGCGGGAACCCTGACCACAAAGCGGAATGAAGAATATATGAATCAGAATGCAACTGTTTATAATGGTAATATCGAAATAAGATACCGCGGCAACAGTACGATGGGATATGATAAAAAACCATATAAAATCAAGCTGGATAAAAAGACAGATATGTTTGGATTTGGTAAGAACAAACACTGGGTTCTTCTTGCTAATCACCTGGATGGTGCCCTGATGCGCAATAAACTGGCATATGAATTGTCCGGATTCCTGGGTATGCCCTATATGCAGTCGACGGATGTGGTATTGATCATGAATGGCAGATATGACGGAATCTACCAGTTTTGTGAGCAGATCCGTGTGGATTATAAATCGGATGGAAACCGTGTGGATATTTATGATTGGGAGAAGGCTTCCGAGGACTTTGCCGGTATTATAGCAGAAGACAAGACGTCGGATTTTGATAAAAATCTTGTTGCGGATTTAGAAAATACAATGCTTAAGGATATGACATGGGCGACTACTCATCAAGTTTATTTTAATGGACAAAATTACAATCTGGATAATTACAACAAAATTAAGATACCAAAACTGTCAGGTGGTTTTTTAATAGAATTAGATTCTTATAACGATGAAAAATCGTCTTTCAATACATCATTGGGACATCTGATAAAGTTCAAAAGTCCAGAATATGTTTATTCTAATAGAGAGTTAATGCAGTATGCCAGTGATTATTTAAATGCTTTTGAAAGGGCGATACAGTCCTATGATTTTTCGAGTAGCTGGAGCCAGAATCAAGTAAGCTACCCGCAGTTATTTGATATGGATTCCCTTGTGAAATTCTGGATGGTAAATGAATTATTTATGAACGAGGATGCAATGAAGAAAAGCACGTATATGTATAAAGACATTAATGGTCTTTTCAGCATGGGACCAATCTGGGATATGGACTGGTCATCAGCATCAGATATCAGTGCAACAAATTTTCCATTAGAGTGGCAAACCCTTCATTTTAATGATGATAAGCAGAAATATCAATGGTATAAATATATGATACAGGATCCTTACTTTGCCATAAAAGCAAGAGAACTGTATCAGGAAATACGCGGGACTTATCTCCGGGATCTGATCAGTACGAATGGCATCATAGAGACAAACAGAAGTTATTTAGGCCCTGCAGCCCAGGCAAATACAGAGAGATGGAATGGAAGTGGAGGGTTTCCGTATGGGGGATTTGATTATCAAGTTAATGAACTGAAAAATTTTCTGACAACAAGAATTTTCTGGCTGGATAATCAGTTCGCTACCGTAGAATCTCTGATGGATTCCTGGAATACAAACAGACTGGACGACGGCATAACAGGAGAATTAGACGTATCCCAAAATAACATAAATACAGCGACAGTTACAGTGCCAAAGGAGATCACGGAAATAGCACTGACCGTAAATGGAATTTATGCAGGTGTCGGGAAGGTAAAAGACGGCAAGGTTACGGTCAGCTTTGATGATACCTTTGTGAAGATTGGCGGCAATGCAGAGAATATTGCTGTTTATTGTGGAAAAGATAGGAATAACCAGACATACTATCAATATCAGTCCTTTACGAAGGAATCCCAACCCGTGATTCCCAGCTATCAGATCTCGGTAACGGCATCAGAAGGCGGCAGGGCTTATATCGAATCAGAAGAAGGGGAACTTTCTGGAATTGAAGTTCAGGAGGGAAGTACAGTTGCGGTAATGGCAGCTGCAGATGAAGGCTATGAGTTTCGAGGATGGTATGAAGATAAAGTAAGTGACGAAAATAAAGTATCTTCAGAGGCAGCTTATAATTTTACGGTATCAGCAAACCGGAAATTATTGGCTGAATTCCAAAAGACGCAAGTACAGCCTGAACCCGACCCGGAACCGAAACCGGAGCCCAAACCAGAGCCGAAACCGGAACCGAAACCAGAACCAAAGCCGGAGCCCAAACCGGAACCAAAGCCGGAACCCAAACCGGAACCAGCGCCAAATCCGGAGCCGGCAGTGGCAAAACCGGTTCAGCTAAAAGGAGCATCTATTAAGGCATCCAGCCTGAAGCTGACATGGAAAAAGGCAGCTAATGCTGTTTCCTATAAAGTTTACCGTTCAGTGAAGAAAAATGGGAAATATGAACTGCAGGCTGAAACGAAGAAGACCAGCTACAAAGATACAAAAGTAGTTCCGAAAAAAACATACTATTATAAGGTTCAGGCGGTTAATAAAAGCTCCGGCAAATATTCTGCGGTTACAAAGCTGAAAACAAAAGCGCTTACTGTCCCTAATATAAAGCTGAAATCCGTGAAAAAGAAACAGGTCAAAATATCCTGGGATAAGATTTCCGGAGCGAAAAAATATGTGGTTTACCGTTCAGATAAAGAGAAAGGAAAATATAAAAAGGTTGCAGTAACTGCAAAAACAAGTTATAAAGATACTAAGAAAATAAAATCTAAGAAAGTATATTATTATAAAGTCCGCGCTTACCATACCAGGACAAGCGATGGAAGCATATCAAAAATAAATTCAATTAAAGTAAAATAAAGAACAGCCAAATAAGGAACAGCAGTGCTGCCGGTTCACCCGTCAACATTGCTGTTCCGGAGAGGATGAATAAAATGGAACAGACGAAAAATTTAGGCATCTACATTCATATACCATTTTGTATTCGTAAATGCGCATATTGTGATTTCCTGTCTTTTACTTCTGAAGAGGAGGCAAGAAAAAAATATGCAGAATCCCTGATATCTGAAATCCAACAGTTCGAAGACGTGAAAAGATGGCACGTTACTTCTATATTTATTGGAGGAGGTACGCCGTCCGTGCTAAAGGAAGAGGAGACCGGCAGGATTCTGGAGGCAATTCAGAATAAATTCAATATGGACGAGGATGCAGAGATTACGACAGAAGCAAATCCTGGAACGCTTACGAAAGATAAGCTTTACACTTACCGGAGACAGGGCATTAACCGTCTCAGTCTGGGGCTTCAGTCTGTTCACGACAAGGAGTTAAAGCTTCTTGGAAGAATTCACACATATGATGATTTTCTAAAAGGCTTTCACCTGGCAAGAGAAGCAGGATTTTCTAATATTAATGTGGATTTAATGTCAGCTCTCCCAGGGCAGACAGCAGATTCCTGGAAAGAAAGCCTGTTAAAGATATTGCGGCTGAAGGTAGAGCATATCTCCGCTTACAGCCTGATCATAGAAGAGGGAACACCGTTCTATGAGAAGTATGCCGATGATGCAAAACTTCGGGATATGGGTGAAGACTGTCACATACTTCCTTCGGAAGAAGAGGATCGCGGGATGTACTATGAGACACGGCGCCTGACTGGGGAATATGGACTGGAACAGTATGAAATTTCTAATTATGCAAAACCGGGATACGAATGCAGGCATAATCAGGCTTACTGGCTGAGGCAGGATTATCTGGGATTTGGCTTAGGTGCCTCATCGCTCATAGACAATGTGCGTTTACGCAATACAGTAGATTTAGCACAGTACAACCAGGGAATTTTCAAGAAAGAAGAAAGGGAGGTGCTGTCGTTACAGGAACAAATGGAAGAAACTATGTTCCTGGGGCTGCGTATGAAAGGGGGAATTTCAACAGTAGAATTCGAAACGGCTTTCCATACTCCATTTTCTGCTGTCTATGGAAAGACAGTGCTTGGCTTGAAAAATGAAGGGCTGGTGCAGACTGAGGATGAAAGAGTCTTCTTAACAGAAAAAGGATTTGATTTAAGCAATTATACACTGGCGCAGTTTTTGCTATAGCTATAAAAAGTGTAATAAATTCGGTTTTTTAACTGCAAAATATAACCAAATTTCTGAAGGAAATTAATTAAATTTTAAAGAAATGTTAAATAGTGGTTGAAAAGTCGTAATATATTGTGTATAATTAGCTCGTAACTTTGAAATGGAGTATGAAGAAAACAAGGGAATTTATATGAACAAAAAGGTTAAAGTTTTAATTTTGATGTGTTGTCTAGTAGTTGGCATGATTATACCAATGAAGCCGGAAGCAGCGGCAGCCTCCAGACTAAAGATTAGCGGACATAGTTATCCGGCATCTCATAAGTTAGGAACCAGCTTTTCACTAAAGGGAAGGATCTCATCAAATTATAAGATCAAAAGGATAACCGCAGGAATATACAATTCTTCTGGTAAGAAATCGTATTATAAGAGTAATATTTATCCGAATACGAAGAAATACAATCTGGCATATTCACCGGCAGATTATGCTTTACAGTTTGACAGATTAAAAACAGGTAGCTACTTATACAAGGTTACAGCGAAAGATGCGTCTGGAAAGTCCAGAACTTTAGTTAAGAAGAAGTTTAATGTTGTTTCCAAAACTTCGAACCTAAAGATTACAAGTCCGGTACCAAGTTCCGATTTTGCAATAAATGCAGGTGGGCTCTATACGGTAGGCGGAACGGTAAAATCCAATTATAAGATTACGAATGTAACGGCGAAGGTTACTGATGCAGGCGGGGCAACCAAGTTCTCCAGATCAGTGAAGCCAAATACCAAGACTTTTAAAATAGGTTTTGAAATTGACAGTGCGATGTCATTTAATACACTCCCGGCAGGTACCTATAAGTATATTGTAACTGCAAAGGATAAATCAGGGAAATCCAAAACATTGGTAAAAAGAACCCTGACCGTAAAAAGCAATACACCTTCCAATCCGGATAACGGTTCAAACGGAGGTTCTTCAGGAGGCAGTAATTCAGGAGGAAATTCCAGTGGATCGACAGCTAATTTTGTTCAGCGAACGGTTCCGCCGGATCTGAATAATGGAAGTTACTATTCAGGACTCTATAATATTTACTTCAACTTTGATTATCTGGCACCAACGGGTAAGAAGACCAGCGGTGGCTATAACAGAGGCAATTGTACCTGGTATGCATGCGGAAGAGCAAGAGAAGTTATGCTGCAGGCAGGAAAGTCTCCAAATATGTCTATCTTCGGACCGGATCCGGTAGGTATCTGGAACGCAAATAAGAAAGACAAGGTCTATGCATATGGTTCTACTCCAAAGGTTGGTTCATTAGTAATCTTTGATTACAACTCTTCAGGAGATGCACATATTGCAATGGTTGAGGCGATTATCAATGGTGTGCCATACGTTTCCGAATCCGGATACAGCATGACTAGTGTAAAACCAACTGCTTCGAATATATCTTTCCACTATGGAAATATGTATGAGTGGGGTGCTGGAAGAAGAATTTTAGGATACATATATTTAATATAGGATGAGTTGGAAAGCCTGTACCAGTTTTAGGACAGGATCCAGTGAAAAAGAATGCCTTAGCAGAGACGAGATGGTCTTTGCTAAGGCATTTTATTATGAGTGGAAAATTTGATCAGTCAGATATTGATGGATGGCTTTTGAAGTATCCTGAGTATAATGAAGACCGTCCACTGTATCGAATCCATTCTTTATGAGATAATTGTAGCAGTCCAGGTATCGGTTACTGAATATCTCCTGAAGAGATCCATTAAAATTTTGGATTTCAGCATTTGTGATTCCCTTGCACTTTTCTTCATTTACAGGATTCACAGACATAAAATAGAAAGATGCATCGGGATAGCTCTGAATCAATTCCTTAAATAGTGTCAGATAAAGACTGATATTTTCTACATCATTGACGCCCAGATTGAAGACGACTGTCTCGTCAGGTGATTCAGCCAGGACACCTTTTAACTCCGTCAGGCCTGTCTGCTTGAACCATTCATATCCTTCGCCCTCTTTTGCAATATATACAGTAGAATCTGAAGAATCAGATTTCATGGCCTCTTTCATAGCGACAGTTCGGGAATCCCCTACCAGAACAAAAGATGAATCCGCATCTGCTGCAGAATTGCCGTTTGCCTGGTTGGATAAATGATCAGCAGACATTTGTTCATTTTCACTTTTAAAGGCATTATTTCCTCCATTTTGGGCATTTTCATAAAAAGGGAGGTATTTCTTGAGTGGGTTTGTATCTTCCATCATATAGAGCATCAGAATGGCGGACAGCGCCAGTAAAGCTGCTATTGATAATGATGCAAAGATCACAATCAGCGTATTTCCTTTTTTCATAATATTCATGCTGCCGGGTGGGCAGTATCCTTTCCTAGTCTTATCCTGTTGTATTTAGTACCAAAGCAGTTTGAAATTGCATGAACGATAAAATTCACTATACTATTTTACCTATAAATGTCAAATAGTTCAAGCTTTTTTAAATCCATGATATACTTTGTTAAATATAAAAATTAAAATAATTTCTAAAAAAAGTATAAATACTATTGACAAAAAAAAGGCAGAGTGCTATTTTATGTACATAGATGTTAGCACTCCACTCAGACGAGTGCTAACAACAACTAAAAAGGAAGGAGGATTTAAGGATGCAGCTAGATGAAAGAAAGACGAAAATTCTTCATGCCATTATAAAAACGTATCTGGAAACCGGAGAACCGGTAGGATCCAGAACGATATCTAAGTATGCTGATTTGAATCTGAGTTCCGCAACAATTCGCAATGAAATGTCAGATCTGGAGGAATTGGGGTATATCATTCAACCACACACTTCAGCTGGCAGGATTCCTTCTGATAAAGGTTACCGATTATATGTTGACCGGATGATGGAGGAAAAAGAGCGGGAAGTTACCGAAATGAAAGAACTGATGATTCAGAAGCAGGATAAGATGGATCTGGTGTTAAAACAGGTGGCAAAGGTTCTGGCGTTAAATACAAACTATGCTACCATGATAACGGCACCTCAGTATCACCGGACGAAGCTTAAGTTCATTCAACTGTCTATGGTAAGCGAAGACCAGATACTGGCCGTAGTTGTGACAGAAGGTAATGTAGTCAAGAATAAGATGCTTCATATAGAACACTGCCTGGATAATGAGACCATCCTGAAGCTGAATATTTTACTAAACACAAGCTTAAACGGATTGACTATAGAACAGATCAATCTTGGGATGATTGCGAAATTAAAAGAACAGGCAGGCATTCACAGCCAGGTAGTAAACAGTGTTCTGGACGCTGTAGCAGAAGCAATAAGACTGGATGACGACGATCTGGAGATTTATACCAGCGGCGCAACTAATATTTTTAAATATCCGGAGCTTAGCGACAGTGAAAGGGCCAGCGAGCTGATCAGTGCATTGGAAGAGAAGCAGCAGCTGGTAAGCCTTGTACATGAAACCATGTCCGAGGGGGAGCACAATGGCATACAAGTCTATATCGGTGATGAAACACCGGTGAAGAATATGAAAGACTGCAGTGTAGTAACAGCTACCTATGAATTAGGTGAAGGAATGCAGGGTACGATAGGTATTATCGGCCCAAAGCGAATGGATTACGAGAAGGTTGTGAATACATTGAAAACATTAATGGTGCAGCTGGATGAATTATTTGATAAAAGCTAGGGAAAGGCGGTAACAAAATTGGCAGACGAAAATTTAAAAAAAGAAATGGAAGAATCTGTGGAAGACAAGGTAGATGAGGCCACAGAGGAAGCAGTAGAAGAAAATGCGGAAGAGGAAGCCGCAGAAACTTTAAACGAAACTCCTGAAAGTGAAGAAGCTGACGAAGATACAGAAAAAGAAGAAGCTGAAAAAGAATCAGGAGACGGCAAAGAAGTAAAAAAAGGTTTCTTTGGCAAGAAAAAAGACAAGAAAGATAAGAAAGACGTTCAAATTGAAGAACTGACAGACAGGCTGAAACGCCAGATGGCAGAATTTGATAACTTCCGTAAGAGAACGGAAAAAGAAAAGAGCGCAATGTTTGAAGTGGGAGCAAAAAGTGTAATTGAAAAAATGCTTCCAGTTGTAGATAATTTCGAACGAGGATTGGCAGCAGTTCCGGAAGATAAAAAAGATGATCCTTTTGCTGAAGGAATGGAAAAAATCTACAAACAGCTTATAGGAACTTTAGAAGAATTAGAAGTAAAGGCAATTGAGGCTGTGGGACAGGAATTTGATCCGAATTTCCACAATGCGGTAATGCATATTGAAGATGAAGAACTTGGTGATAATATAGTTGCCGAGGAATTCCAAAAAGGTTACACCTACCGTGAAAATGTAGTAAGACACAGCATGGTTAAGGTGGCAAATTAAGCAAATTGTGTGATGTAACAGTCACCTCTTTTAAATAGTAAATAACAATCTCAAATCATAATATATTAAATTAGGAGGAAACAACAATGGGAAAAATTATCGGTATCGACTTAGGAACAACAAATAGCTGTGTAGCAGTTATGGAAGGTGGTAAACCAGTAGTTATCGCCAATACAGAAGGTGCCAGAACTACACCATCCGTAGTGGCATTCACAAAAACAGGAGAAAGACTGGTAGGTGAACCTGCTAAACGTCAGGCAGTAACAAACGCAGACAAAACAATTTCTTCTATTAAAAGGCATATTGGTACAGATTACAGAGTAGCTATTGATGATAAAAAATATTCACCACAGGAAATCTCTGCTATGATCCTTCAGAAAATGAAAGCAGATGCGGAAGCATACCTTGGTGAAAAGGTTACGGAAGCAGTTGTTACCGTTCCTGCTTACTTCAATGATGCTCAGCGTCAGGCAACAAAAGATGCAGGTAAAATTGCAGGATTAGATGTAAAACGTATTATCAACGAGCCAACAGCAGCAGCTCTTGCTTATGGTCTTGACAACGAAAAAGAACAGAAAATCATGGTATATGACTTAGGTGGCGGTACATTCGACGTATCCGTTATTGAAATCGGTGAAGGTGTTATCGAAGTATTATCTACTGCAGGTGATAACAGACTTGGTGGAGATGACTTCGACCAGAAGATCACAGATTATATGTTAGCAGAATTCAAGAAAAATGAAGGTGTGGACTTATCTAACGACAAGATGGCTCTTCAGAGATTAAAAGAAGCAGCTGAAAAAGCTAAGAAAGAACTTTCCAGCGCAACTACAACAAATATCAACCTGCCATTCATCACAGCTACAGCAGAAGGTCCAAAACATTTTGATATGAACCTGACAAGAGCTAAATTTGATGAGCTGACACATGATTTAGTAGAAAGAACAGCTACACCTGTTACAACAGCGTTAAAAGACGCAGGATTAACAGCAAGCGAAATATCTAAAGTATTATTGGTTGGTGGATCAACACGTATCCCGGCTGTACAGGACAAAGTAAAATCCCTGACAGGTAAAGAGCCAAGCAAAACTTTAAACCCGGATGAATGTGTTGCATTAGGTGCATCCGTACAGGGTGGTAAATTAGCAGGCGATGCAGGCGCAGGCGATATCTTATTATTGGATGTTACACCATTGTCACTTTCTATCGAAACAATGGGCGGCGTTGCTACCAGATTGATCGAGAGAAATACAACAATTCCTACAAAGAAGAGCCAGATCTTCTCAACTGCAGCAGATAACCAGACAGCAGTTGATATCCATGTAGTACAGGGTGAAAGACAGTTTGCCAAAGATAACAAATCTCTTGGACAGTTCAGACTGGACGGAATCCCACCAGCAAGAAGAGGTGTTCCTCAGATCGAAGTTACTTTCGATATCGATGCAAACGGTATTGTTAACGTATCTGCAAAAGATCTTGGAACAGGCAAAGAACAGCATATTACAATTACTTCCGGTTCCAATATGTCTGACAATGAAATCGATAAGGCAGTAAAAGAAGCTGCTGAATACGAAGCACAGGACAAAAAACGTAAAGAAGCAATTGATGCCCGCAATGATGCAGATTCTATGGTATTCCAGACAGAAAAAGCATTAGAAGAAGTAGGCGATAAGATTGATGCTAATGACAAGACCGCTGTGGAAGCTGATCTTACAGCATTAAAAGAATTAATTGAAAAATCCAATCCGGAAGAAATGACTGAAGCTCAGGTTGCTGAAATCAAGGCTGGAAAAGAAAAATTAATGGAAAGCGCTCAGAAATTATTTGCAAAAGTATATGAGCAGGCTCAGGGAGCGGCAGGAGCAGAAGGTGCAGGCCCGGCTCCGGAAGGCGGCGAAGCTTACCAGGCAGATGATGTAGTTGACGGCGATTACAAAGAAGTGTAGAATAGATACTTGAAACAATGACTTCAGCAGCATCTGGCTGCTGAAGTCATTGATATGAATGGAATTAACAGGGAAACTGTTTGATGGCTACATCAGGCAGAATCTGTATTAGGAAAGGTGAACAAAATGGCAGAGAGCAAACGTGATTATTACGAGGTCCTCGGCGTAGACAGAGGCGCTGATGATGCTACGATTAAAAAAGCATACAGACAGTTAGCCAAAAAGTATCATCCTGACATGAATCCCGGAGATAAAGAGGCGGAAAAGAAATTTAAAGAGGCTTCAGAAGCATATGCAGTTCTGAGTGATGCTGATAAAAAGAGGCAGTACGACCAGTTTGGTCATGCAGCTTTTGACCAGGGAGGCGGCGGAGCTGGCGGCTTCGGTGGATTTGATTTCAATGGCGCCGATATGGGAGATATTTTCGGAGATATCTTTGGCGATTTATTTGGCGGCGGAAGAAGAAGTGCGAACAGCGGTCCTATGAAAGGTGCCAATCTTCGCGCCAGTGTACGTATAACCTTCGAAGAGGCTGTGTTTGGCTGCGAGAAGGAATTGGATTTAAACTTAAAAGACGAGTGTAAAACCTGCCACGGTACCGGTGCAAAGCCGGGAACAAGTCCTGAGACTTGTCCAAAATGCGGTGGTAAAGGCCAGGTTGTATTTACACAGCAGTCCTTATTTGGCACAGTTCGTAATGTGCAGACCTGTCCGGACTGTAGCGGAACAGGTAAGATAGTAAAAGAAAAATGTACCGATTGTCATGGAAGCGGCTATACATCCAGCAGAAAGAAAATTGCTGTCAGTGTACCGGCAGGTATTGATGACGGTCAGAGCATCCGTATTCGTGATAAAGGTGAGCCTGGCACAAACGGCGGTCCAAGAGGAGACCTTCTGGTGGAAGTAAGAGTTGCAAGACATCCTATTTTCCAGAGACAGGATATGAATATTTTCTCAACAGCACCGATCTCTTTTGCACAGGCAGCTCTGGGTGGTGAAGTACGGATCAGTACCGTAGACGGTGATATTCTGTATGATGTAAAACCAGGTACCCAGACAGATACCAAAGTGCGTTTAAAAGGAAAAGGCGTGCCTTCACTGCGCAATAAATCTGTTCGCGGAGACCACTATGTAACCTTGGTGGTACAGGTACCGACCAAGCTGAATGAAGATGCAAAAGAAGCGCTTCGCAGCTTTGATGCAGCAACCGGAAATTCCTTAAACCAGAAGAATGCGGGTGCGGAAAAGCCAAAGAAAAAGGGCTTTATGGATAAATTAAAAGAAACTTTTGAAGATTAATAGCAGGAGGGTACTGCGTGGTCTGTTATGACATTTAGATGTGTTGTCAGACTATGCAGACCCTCTTTTCTTAATTTTTTATAATTATGGGAAGCCTTTTCTTAATTTTTCCTATAATGTCTGGGAATTGTTGACAAACAGGATTCTAACGGGTATTATAAGAATATAGAAACAATTGTGATGAGGGATAGGTATGCAGACAGATACTTGTTAAGACTCTAATTCTAAAATCATGAGCCGGCCGACAATATAGATATGATTCATAGATATAATTCGGCTGCATCAATTTGTTTTCAGGCTTTATGACGAATGTCATCGAAAAATAAAATATAAAGGAGAGAAGGTGTCGTTATGAAGAGAAAGATCGTAAATAAACTGTTGGCGATCTGCTTATCAATAAGTATGATAGCTGGAACGGGATTACCGGTTACAGCAGCGGGTACAGAGAATACGCCACAGACTACAGTTACTACCGAAGCAACAACAGAGAAAACTACAAGCAGTACATCAACGCTTTACAAAGTAAAACTTACATTACCTGGTATCACAGCGGCAACAAGTGTAAAATCATTATCTGTTAAACAAAATGGAAAAGATTATACATATGATTACAAAGATTTGAAGACGGATGATAAAGGAGTCCTTTATTTAAAGCTTCCTGCAAATGCCAAGGGCCAGACAACATCTATTACAGTAAATGACGTTAGTTTTTCCGGAACCGTAAACGCGAATGATGACAATGCATTTGCAGCACCTCCGGCAAAGACAGAATCTGAGAAGACTACAGATAAAGCAACAGAAAAAGCTACCGAAAAGGCTACTGAAAAAACAACTGCAAGTTCTGAGACAGAAACGGCGAAGGGAACAGAGGATGCTACAGAGCCAACCGAATCAACAGAAAAGAAGTCCCCGGAAACTGAGCCGGTAACGGATACGAAGGCTACAGAAGATAGCAAAGTACCGGATACGGAAGCACCTACTACAGAGAGCCAGAAAGCAACTGAAACAACGGGTCAGACAGACAGCAATAAGACGACACCGGGTGAATCAGAAACGACTGATACGAATGGATCGCATAAAGCATCGGCAGTTGATAATATTAAGATTGATTATGCTAATGGGACGCTGACGAATGTTACGGCGGATATGGAGTATAGTGATGATGATAAAGCTACTTGGAAAAACTTTGTAGCAGATGGTCAGAGTGCAAAGATTACTGATGATATGTTTCAAAAAGGCAATGTTTGGATTAGGTTGAAAACAGAAGCTGACGGGAAAGAATTTAAAATTCCTAAAAAAGATGTTGCACCGAATGTAACAGCAACAAATGCGTCAGCTAAAGATAAGAAAGATGGTACTTTGACAGTAACAAACCCGGGAAGTGCAGTATATGAGTATCATATTACGGGTGGTGCTTGGGCTGGTATGACGGCTGGTAAAGCTACAGGTTTAGCAGCAGGTTCGTATGAAGTTCGTAAGAAAGCTACTGATACAGCATTTGCAAGTGAGATAGCTGTGGCAAATGTAAATGGATCATATGTTAAGAACATAGCTTTTTCTGACAGGTATTATAAATATACTGATAATGCTCCTAATACTAATGATCCTGTAGAATTAGGTATCAATGTTAGTAATTTTGGAGTTGACGATGTAGTAGTAACAAATATTTCGTTAAATGGTCTAGGCAAAGATGCTTTTGAAATTGCTAATCCAACCCCCAATACGACAGTTAAGGGCGGAAAAGAGGGAGTAGTAAGTACTGTTAAATTTAAACCAGGATTAAATGCAGGAAATTATAAAGCGTCAGTAGTTGTAACGTATGCTAATGGTAAGACAAATTCAGCAGAAATATCTTTTACGGTAAGAGCATTAAAAGTTACTCCATCAATTGATTCCGTTGAATCAAAGACATATGATAAGAGCAAAAATGCAAAAGGAAAACTGAAACTCACACCACCAAACGGTTACAGTTTTGGAAATGACGAACCGACAGCAACAGGAAAATTTGTATTTGACAGTGCTGATGCCGGAACGAAAAAAGCAGTTAGTGTTTCTGATATTAAATTGGGTAGTGGATTTGATAAGAATTACGTATTGAGTTCAACATCTATTAAGAATAAAACAACTTCAGCTAAGATCAGCAAAGCGAAAAACACCAAGAAGCCGGAAGACGTAAAAGTTTCTTCCTTTACCTACAATTCAATTACAATGAAGACGGCTTCAGGAGTTGAATACTCCATCGATGATGGTGACAACTGGACCAGCACAGGTTCCTTTAAGAGTTTGAAAGAAAAGACCTTTTATACAATCTTAGCAAGATTCAAAGAATCAACGAATTATGAAGCATCCAAATCTGTATCAGTAGAGCAAACTACATTGCGTAACCCAATTATCAGCAATCCGCAGAATAATAAGGTTACAGGCGTACAGACCACAACCAGTTACAAGACAGGGTCTACTTTAACCTTTACAGCAACGGGAGCGGGATCAGAGATTAAATCTCCATCTCAGTCACCTTCGTTAGATGATGTTAGATATATTCCGGTAAGTTGGACTTCTTATGTGAACGGAACCTGGGATAATAATGCATCTTCTAACAGCGGCAGTTTTAAGTTGAATAGTTCCGGTAGTTATACTTTGTCAGTTTCTTTCCAAAAACAGAAATATGATGGAACAAATTGGGTAAATGAGACATCAACGAAGGATACGAAATCAGTTTCCTACAAAGTTGTAACTTCAACCACTACATCCTCTACCAACAAGAATACAACCAATAAGACCGGAGTTAAAACCGGAGATGTAAATCCGATTATGCTGATGGTTATATTACTGGTAGTATCTGGTGCAGTGATCGTGGTATTGGTTGTAAGAACCAGATCCAAACGGAGACAGCACAGAGAATAACTGTGATAATGCAAAAATAGCAGAATAACAAAGTAACAAAAATAAGATAAGAAAAGCTCTCACCGGCAGGTGGGAGCTTTTCTTATCTTATTTTGAAAACAATCTAATAATGTATTTCAATGTGGTTGTCACGGCAATAATCACAATATTCCTGAGGAGGCATTTCATCTGTAACAATATGGTCTACCTGGCTCATAGGGCAGTAGGTCATTAGAGAAAAGTGACCGAATTTAGTATGATCGGCTAACAGGAAATGAGTATGGCTGTTTTCTATCACTGCCTTTTTAACCGTGTATTCTTCTCGGGTTGCATTAGTAAGGCCGTTTGCGATGGTAAGTCCGGTACATGCCATAAATGCTTTCGTAATATTGTAGGTTTTTAAATAGTCAATTACTTCATTACCCACAAATGACAGCGTTTCCCGTTTTAAAGTACCCGGAAGGGAAATCAGGGTCAGATTCGGATAAGGAATTGCTTTCAGGCAGACCTGAACACTATTGGTGATAATGGTACATTCTTTGTGGGAAATATAATCAATCATATTGATACAGGTAGTGCCTGTGTCTATATAAATAATATCTCCGTCTTTGACAAATCCGGCTGCAATTTTGCATATGGCATCTTTCTCGGCAGCGTATTTTGTATGACGTTCTTCAAAAGGAATGACGTCGCTGATTGGCGGAGCCTCTGCTACTGTGACGCCGCCGTAAACTTTCTTAATGGTTCCCTTTTTTACCAGGGTGTCGATATCTCTTCGTATGGTATTTTTCGATACGGCAAATTGTTCGCAAAGCGTATCCAGAGATACCGATTTTTGTTCTAATATGTATTGTTCAATTGAGTCAATTCTTTTTGTACGCATAAGTCCGTTCCCTCTCCTAAATGATGAGTATATTATAGTATATTTTGGGTAAGTTGAAAAGGTATATTTTGTTGAATTTTTACTTTTAAGGGTGTGTATGCCAGAAAATACAAAGTATGCATCTTAATGTTATATAATTTTCGAAATACGCAACAAATATAGATACAATAAAAAAGGTATAAACCTAAATTAATATCAAAATAAATATTAAATAATGCAAATAGTTAAAAAATTAATATATTATATATTTTAAATACCATTGTGTATCTGATAAATTCTATAAAATTCTTAGTATACCTGATAGTTTTCAATATATTTAAAGTGATTTACATTGATATATAGATTTGAGTTATTTATGTTATACAAGTAGTATGTTTCTGACTTTTTGATAAGAAAATCATGACATAACCAAAATAAAATTAAAAGATCACCAGAAACAATTGACAAGAATATCAAAACATGCTAGGATGAATGCATAAAAATGATCAATACATATCCAAAAAACAAGTCAGATGTAATAAGAAGCTATTTAACAGTTGTTGAAAAATTATTTAACAATTATTAAACAGTTGATTTGGAGTCATGGGAGGAAAAAAGATGCATTTAAACAGCAGGCAGAAAAAGCAACGGGTGCTGATGATGGTATTTGGAGCATTTGCTATATTTTTTACTGGGTATCCACATATATGGTCCTTATATCAGCCCTATATCCGGGAACTGACGGGATGGACTGAAGGACAGACGTCCATGTGTTTCTATTTGTCTATGTTAACGTTTGTATTTGGAAATATTTTTGGGGGGCGTATTCAGGATAAGTATAATCCGAAGATTGCAATTGCTGCAGGCGGCGGGATTTTCGCGGCAGGTATTTTGTTGTCAGCTTTTTTGATTATTCCATCGCCTTTGCCTATGTATTTTACTTATGGAGTAATGCAGGGATTTGGTCAGGGAATGATGTATACGACCATTCTCTCTACAGCGCAAAAGTGGTTTCCCAATAAACTTGGATTTGCGTCGGGAATTGTAGTTACTGCAAATGGTCTGTGTGGATTTTTTCTTGCTCCAGTCAGCCGGATGATTTTGGCAGAGAGTGGTCCAAAAACTGCGTTTTTAGTGATTGGAAGTGTCATTGCCCTATCCTGGGTTTTGGGCTGCATTTTTATTAAAAATCCTAAACAGGCAGGTGTCAGGCCGTTGAATCAACCGGGATGGGTTGCGGATGGAACGGCAGCTCTAAAATTGCAAAAGCAATATACATCCAAAGAGATGATACGTACCAGAAAGTTTTATTATCTGGTAGCCACCATGCTTTTCGGCCTGATTTCCTATTTTATGATTTCACCGGTTGCGCAGGGAGTGCAGACAGAACGGGGCATCTCGGTGTCCATTGCTGTATCAGCCGTGATGTTTGGTTCTATAATGAATGCTTCAGCAAGATTGTTCCTCCCGTCCATCGCAGATAAAATAGGGAGAGTGAAATGTGTAAAAGGAGTACTTACGGTATCTGTTGCAGCTATGGTGATGCTGGTTTTATCGAAATCTGTGTTTACTACTATTGCAATTGTGCTGATGTATGGCTGCTATGGGGGGATTATGGGGAGTTTCCCGTCGCTGACCAGTTCTATATTTGGACTTGCCCATTCAGGAGAAAACTATGGATTTGTTATGTCAGGAATTGTAATTGCTACCCTTGGGGCACCCTTTGTTGCAAATTTAATCACAGCCAATGGATTTGATACAAACATGGGTTTTATAGTTGGGATAATATGTGCAGCTCTGTCCGTTATGTTTATCATTCTCTTAGAAAGAGAATTGGCCGATAAGAGTACAGGAAAGAATTTGGAAAACGACGAAGAAAAGGAACCAGCAAGGGTGATTACAGCAAAATAGAAATTACAGCAAAATAGAAATTACAGCAAAATAGAAATTGCAGCAAAATAGAAATTACAGCAAAATAGAATTTACGGCAAAATAGAATTTATGCAAAAATTGAAATTATGCCAGAATAGAAATTAGTAACTTGTAAAATTAAAACTATGATAAGGAGGAATCAGAATATGTCATTAGTAAAAATGAAAGACCTTTTAGAAAGAGCAAAGGCGGAAAAAACGGGATGCGGAGCATTCAGTGTGGGAAATATGGAAATGGTAAAAGGTGCCGTACGGGCGGCGGAAGAGACGAATACCCCGATTATACTGCAGATTGCAGAGGTGAGGTTAAAACATTCACCTCTGGAATTAATGGGACCGATGATGGTGCAGGCTGCAAAAGAAGCAAAAGTGGATATAGCGGTGCATCTGGATCATGGTCTGACAATGGAAACAGTGAAAAAGGCATTGGAATTTGGATTTACCTCTGTGATGTTTGACGGTTCTGCCTGCCCGTTTGAAGAAAATATGGCTAAGACAAAAGAGGTCGTGGAGTTAGCCAAAAAATATGAGGCAACAGTAGAAGCTGAACTGGGATTGGTTGGCGGTAGTGAAGATGGAAGCTGTGACCATGGGATTCGCTGCACGGATCCGGAAGATGCAAGGGTTTTCTGTGAAAAAACAGGCGTGGATGCATTGGCAGTAGCAATAGGGAATGCCCATGGCAATTATCCTGTTGCTCCCACACTTGCATTTGATGTTCTGGAGAAAATTCATCAAAATACGAACGTTCCGCTGGTGCTCCATGGAGGAAGCGGCATTACTGACGAAGATTTTCAAAGGGCAATTTCTCTTGGAATCTGCAAAGTAAATATAGCTACGGCGAGCTTTAACAGTCTGATAGAGAAAGTGGAAGCGTATATAGGTACGGATGGAAAACATAATTATTTTGATTTAAATACGGCAATGGAATCTGGGGTGTTTGAGAATGTCAAACGACATATTGAAGTATTTCAAACGATTTATAAAAATAGATGAGACATCTGGAATTTCCGGATGGAGTACCAGAGCGTGTTTGAAATTCATTCTCGCCATCTGCACGCCCCACTTTGCGGCATATTTGCCCCGGTTTCAGGTTATGTAGCCTGCTACGTGCCCTTTATCCGGGACAAATCTCCCACAAACTGTGACGTACGGCTGTCAGAAAGTAATTTCAGAACACGCTCTAGGTAATTAAATGAATCTCCACTTGTTTACCTGCCGGATATTCGATATAATAAAAAAAGACAAAGAGAGAGGCAGGAAAGTTATTTCAACCTCTCTTTTCTATATAAAAATGGTTTGGCGGGGTAAGATGTATGAAGAAAACAGGGATTCTCTTTTTGGGGGTATTGTGTATGGTACTATTAGCTGGATGCAGTAACCGACAAGAGACAGTTTCGAAAAACGATGCTTATGTGATTGGCGTTGTTACCAAATCAAGAGACAGTGAGTATTGGATGTCGGTCTGTTCCGGTATGGAAAAAGCAGCTGATGAGGAAGGAGTCTCCGTTTTGATTGTTTCGCCGGATACGGAAACGGATGCCGTGCTTCAGAAGAAAATGATTCAGGACCTTCTGGATAAAAAGGTGGATGCATTGGCGGTGTCTCCTATTGATTCCTACAGTAATGCAGATTATATTAAAAAAGCAAATGAGATGGGGATACCGGTTTTTGCATATGACACGCAGATAGCGGATGCCGAGGTGCCTTATATTGGGATTGATAATGAAAAAACCGGATGGGAGCTTGGGAAATATATGGCAAAACAGCTTCATAATAAGGGGAAAGTTGGCATTATTTCCGGGGATTTGAAACAGATGGCACATGCTGGCAGAATCAAGGGATTTGAGGAATACATACAGAAAAATACAGATATTCAGGTGGCATTTGTGGAAAGCGGGTATAGTAATCTTCAGATGTCCGAACGGGAAATAACCAGGCTTATGAATGAAAATCCGGATATTTCCGGCATTCTTGCTACCAGCGCCGTGACTGCCCTGGGTATTATGGAGTATATGAAAGGAAGTCCAGTAGCCATTGTAACGGTGGATGCTCAGGAGGATGCCATTGAGGCGGTGAAAAACGGTGGGATAGCGGCACTTGCATCCCAGTCCGGTTATGAGATTGGGGAGGAGACCGTCCGGTATATCGTCAATCATAAAAAGGGAAGTGACCAGGAGGATCAGAAGATACTTCCGGTAGAAGTTATAACAAATGAAAATGTAGAAGATTATCAAAAAATAAAAGAAACATCATCATAATATATGCATACCTAAAAATAAGACACAAAAATATAGAAATATTACAACAAGATAATTATCAGATTCTGGATCTGGTAAAATATATGCATACCTAATTAAAGACCCATAAAAATAACATACAAATCTAAAAATTCCCTTACTGGAAAATCTTTTGATATCAGCTAGAATATAGACATCAGATGGAGAAAGAAAGGCGGTAAGGAAATGTTATTTACGGTATTTAGTTTTTTACTTTGTATGGTTTTAGTGGGGGTTTATGTTGTAAAACAAACAAGAAAGTCAAGCCTGGATACACAGGATGGATACTTTCTGGCAGGCAGATCACTCACCGCTCCAGTGATTGCAAGTTCGATTATTTTGACTAACCTGTCTACAGAACAGTTAATCGGACAAAGCGGTCAGGCATATGCGGCGAATATGGGGCCTATGGCATGGGAAGCTACTTCCTGTATCGCAACTATTTTCCTGGCAGCGCTCTTTCTGCCAAGGTATCTTAAGGCGGGTATTACAACGATACCAGAGTTCTTAGAAAAAAGGTATGATGGAAGGGTAAAGAGAATTGTCTCTGTATTATTTCTTCTGGGTTACTTATTCTGCTATCTGCCTACTGTATTGTATTCCGGGGCGCTGGTATTTAATCAGATTTTCGGAATTGATAAAATGCTGGGAAGTTCCCAGTTTATGGGTGTGGTAGTTACAGCTACGGCTTTGGGCATTATTGGAGCCACTTATGCTGTTATCGGCGGTTTGAAAGCATCTGCATCCGCAGACAGTATCTTTGGGGTTGGATTAATTATTGGCGGGTTTATGATTCCGCTATTAGGTCTGGCGTCTCTTGGAGGAGGAAATCCGCTGGTAGGAATCCAGCATTTGATTGAATTGATTCCAGCTGAAAAATTTAATGCGATCAATCCTGCAAATGCACAGGCCCCTATGGTTCCGTGGCCATTGCTTTTCACAGGTATGCTGTTTAATAACTTGTTTTACTGGTGTACCAATCAGTCTATTATTCAGAGAGCGCTTGCAGCAAAGAATTTAAAAGAAGCACAAAAAGGAGCTTTGTTGGCTGGAGCATTCAAGCTGCTGACACCACTCTTCATTACCTTCTGCGGCATTATAGCATATGGAAAATTCGGAACGACACTTACTAATTCCGATCTGGCATATCCAATGCTGGTTTTAGATGTATTACCGAAAGCATTACTGGGATTCTTTGCAGCGGTATTATTCGGTGCTATCTTAAGCTCCTTTAACGGCGCATTGAATGGTTCCATTGCCATGTACACACTGGATATACATAAACCATTATTTAATCCGGATGCAACGGATAAAGACCTGGTTAAAATAGGAAGGCGGTTCGGTTTCGGACTGGCAGCACTTTCCATCGTAGTAGCACCTCTGGTAAGTTTTGCACCTACCGGACTATATGATTTCCTTCAGTCTTGTTTTGGATTTTATAATATGCCGATTCTGGCTGCGGTGATCGTGGGAATTTTCTCAAAAAAGGTTCCGGCATCAGCACCGAAAATTGTTTTGATTTCACATGTTATCTTATATAGTATTTCAAAGTTTTTGCCATTGAATGTCCATTATTTATATATCTTAAGCGTATTGTTCATCATCGATGTGCTGGTATTACTGTTTATAGGAAAGATTCATCCAAGAGAAACGGATTTTGTCCTGGAGGATGTAAAAGCGGTAGATTTAACGCCCTGGAAACATATTAAAGCGGCATCTGTATTCTGCGTGGCAGGGCTTGTAGTATTATATATTATCTTCTCCCCGCTGGGACTTGGAAAATAGTGAAAAACAATAACATGAAAAGAAGAGAGGTATCATTTATGAAAAAAATTAAAGTTGGAATTGCAGGTTTGGGAAGGTTAGGAAAAGTACATGCAGAAAATCTGGCATTTAAGATTCCTAATGCAGAATTGACGGCAGCATGTTCCATTATGCCGGCGGAACTTGATTATGCAAAAGAAGTGCTGGGTGTGGAAGATGTGTACAGCGATTACCGGGAGATGCTGGCAAAGGCGGATATTGATGCGGTTGCAATTGTTACAACCAGCGGAGAGCACTGCTGGCAGATAGAAGCAGCGTTAGATGCGGGAAAACATGTATTTTCCGATAAACCTCTGGGGGTAAATGTGGAGGAATGCCGTATAGCGGAAAAGGCTGTGGAACGCCATCCGGAGCTTGCGTTTTTCCTGGGATTCATGAGAAGATTTGATCCATCTTATGCCTATGCTAAGAAAAAGATAGAAGAAGGAGCAATAGGTACTCCTTATATGGTAAAAGCAACCGGTATCGACCCGGAAGCACTGGTAGACGGGGCAATCAGATTTGCTGCAACAAGCGGTGGTATTTTTATTGACATGGCAATTCATGATATTGATTTGATGCGCTGGTTCCTGGGCTCTGATCCGGTAGAAGTCTATGCCACAGGATCTACCTTTAAGCATCCGGAGTTTAGAGAAGCAGGCGATGATGAAACAGGTGTGGCAATGTATAAATGTGAAAATGGTGCTGTTGGTTTCGTGCATGTGGGGCGTACCGCACCTCACGGGTATCACGTAGAAACGGAAATCATCGGAACGGAAGGATCTATCCGAGTAAGCCCTGTTCCTGCTAAGAACCTGTGTATGATTTATAATAACCAGGGTGTGGTTCAGGAATGTGTCAGCGGATTTCCGGAGCGATTTGCCGAATCCTACCGCCTGGAAATGGAAGACTTTATTAACTGCGTGCAAAACGGAGTGAAGCCGGAAGTAACCGTATATGACGGGACGAAATCTACACAGATCGGATTTGCCACAACAGAAGCTTACCGCCAGGGTGGCATTGTAAAGATAGAATATTAGTCGGGTTTGTTAAAGCCCCGGCCCTCTGGGGACGGGGCTTAGAGCGTGTTTTAGAAAGCAATTTTAAACACTTTATATAGCCTGTTTGAAAATTTTATGTATAAATCTGTACGTCCTGCTTTTTGTAGGAATGCGCCAAATTTAGTCAGAGCAGCCCGCTGTGCCTCCTAAATTGCCGTATCACTCACAGAAAGCGGATCGTGCTCCGGGAAAAGGGGTATCTATGATTCACAGTATACGCAGCAAAATCCTGCTGGCAATCGTCGGCATTACTCTGATTACGGCGTTGTCTATTACCATCGCCTTTTATTTTAAATCTGCTGATATGGTGGAAGATAATTATGGGAAGAACCTGTATGGGCGGATGGAGCAATTGGGGAATGTGTTTGATGATTCGCTGAAAGAGATCTACTATATTACGGTACAGGCTTCCTGCGACGGGGAAATGAAACAGCAGATTCAGGAATTTCAGAGGACTGGGAAGGAACTGGTTCTGGAAGATATCGCATCCACGCTTAAGACATATAAACGGCGTTACAGCGATATTGGTTCGGTTTATTTAGTGTTGCCGAATGAGGGGATTATTGTCACCTCTCAGGATTATCCCATCTATGAAAAACAGCTTCCTGAGAAAAAGACAGGTGAGATTGCACAGGCAGTATTTGCCGGGAGTATGCCTGCCATTGTGCAGGATCCGCTCAGATCATCGTCTAATTTTTTATCTTATATGGACACGGTGGAAGATGAAGAAGGGAAAATACTGGGCTATATAATGGTTAATGTGGAAGAACGGACGATCTTCTATAAATATCTTGACGGGCTTTATGCACAGAAAACTACCCTTGCCATGATTTTAAGTGAACAGGGGGAGATTGTATCTTCTCAAAATGCAGAAGATATGGGAAAGATTTATGAAAGTAAAGATTTTAACGTCTTATACAAAAATGGGTTTGCAAACAGCGGTGATAACAGTAAGCTGGGGGTTTTTTATAAAGGGACTTTCAGCGGCTACCAGTTTTTAATGGTAGTGGCCAGAAGTGAGATTCTAAAGGATCTGAATCAGCTGAAATACTTTCTGGCGGTGTTTTTAGCCATATTTGTACTGGCGGCAGTATTTATTGCCTACTTTATAACAAAGGCCATGTATAAGCCGCTTAAATGCCTTACAAATACTATGAAAGAAGTCAGCGGCGGAGAGCTGGATAAAAGAGCTGCAATTAATACAAACGATGAAATCGGTGAATTGTCCGGAAATTTTAATAGCATGCTGGATCATATTAACGAACTGATCGGTCAGCTGGTGAAAGAAGAAATGCTGAAAAAGGATGCGGAACTGGAAGCGCTGCAATATCAGATTACACCGCATTTTATGTATAATACTTTGAATTCCATCAAGTATGCGGCGCTGCTGAAGGGAGAAAAAGAACTGGGCGCAATGATCAGTGATTTTGTTGAGTTACTGCAGGCAAGTATTAATAAAAAAGGGACATTTATCACAGTTGCGGATGAACTGCATATCCTGGAAAATTATATCCGGCTGCAGGAATTCCGATATGAAGGGAATTTTGCGGTAGATTATAAAATAGAGCCGGAAGCAAACGGGTGTTTTGTACCAAGGCTGTTATTGCAGCCTATGGTGGAAAATGCTCTGCTCCACGGTCTGGATATGAAAAATACGGACAGCAGGATTTTGATACGCGCAAGAGTTGATAATGAGCGGCTTTATCTGGAGGTGGAGGATAACGGCAGAGGCATGACACAGGAGCAGATGAAAATACTGCTGACACAAAAGGCAAGGAAGACAAGCGGATTAAGCAGCATTGGTGTGGCGAATGTGAGAGACCGTCTGGAATTGTATTACGGGGAAAAGGGCGGAATTTCTTATGAAAGCAGCGGACATGGAACGAAAGCATGTCTCTTTCTTCCGGCATACAGAGAGGCGAATGAATACTCTGTTTAATCCCAAATTAGAAACAGGACAGATAATAACACGCAGTGGCAAAAGGAGTGGTGTGGGATGTTTCGTACAGTAATAGTAGATGATGATTTTTTAGTCAGGACATATTTAAAACAGCTGGAAGCCTGGAAGCGGGCAGGTTATGAGATCATAGGTGATGTGCGGGATGGAGAAGAGGCACTTGGCCTGATAGAAAAGTCTTTTCCGGATGTGGTAGTAACGGATATTTCCATGCCACTTATGGATGGAATTGAACTAATCAGAAGAATTCGGGAAAGAGACAGGGAAATATATATTATTGTGTTAAGCTGTCATGACGATTTTAATTATGTAAAAGAAGCCATGAAGCTTGGGGCAAATGAATATGTGCTGAAAAATTCCCTGGATGAAGAATCTCTGTATGAGCTTTTGGAAAATGCTAAACACCAGATGAAACATATGAGAGTAAGGCTGGATGAACGGGAACGGACCAGAAAGCTGATCAAAATGGGCAGCCATTCCCTGAAGTATCACTTTTTTAACCAGTTATTGTCAGGAACAATGTCATTGGAGGAAAGGGAGAAACAGAGGCTGGAGGCAGGAATTAACGGGAAGTTTATCAACAGTGCGGTAATTAATATGTTTATTCCGGACTGGGCGGGGGTAAAAGCACAATTGACGCCCCTGGAGGCGGATCAGTACAGTCAGATGTTCTTGCATACGCTGACGGAACAGCTGGAGCTGCTTCTTGGTACAGAGAGTGCCTACGTGGAAGAAATCTATTTAGGGGAAGGTGTCTTCTGCTGCTTTTTGGATTTATCCGCAATGTGCAGAAGCAGCCTGATGAAACAGAAGCTTACCAGTGTGGCTTCCGCCTGTTTTAAGTGCTGTAAACAGGAACCTTATGGGTATGCGGTAGGTGTGAGCAATATCTGTATTGGTGAAGATGGGATCCGCCAGGCATACCAGCAGGCAAGGGAAATGATTAAGCTGAAATTCTACGAGGACAATGACATCCTGTATTTTGACGGTGCAAAAACAATAGCCAGACAAATGCCGGAGGAAGCTAATAAGCTTCTGGAAGATATTCCCCGGATCATTGCCGGAAAAAAACAAGACGAACTACAGAACTCCTTTGAAAAGGTCATTGAAGCATGCCGAAAGAATTGTGCAGACAGTAAAGCGGTGGTGCACTGGCTGAAAAGCCTGGACGGTAAAGTAAAGCTGGAAAGAATGTCGGATGAATATGCAGCAATTATTAAGATTGAAAATCTGCGAAAAATCTGTGAGGATTATTGCAGGCGTTTGTTTTCAGACCATACAAAAGCGATTCCGAAAAATGTCAGTGCAGTTATAAAGCAGGCTTTGGAATATATACACGACCATTACCGTCATCAGATCGGACTGGGCGATGTGGCAGATGCGGCAGGAGTAAATCATGCGTACCTCAGTTATCTTTTTAAACAGGAAATGGGAATCGGATTCTCTAACTATCTTCTGGATTGCCGTATGGAATGTGCCAGGGAATTGCTGCGGGATACCGGATGCAAGATTAAAGAAGTGGCGGAACAATCCGGTTTCAATGATTACCATTATTTTTCAAAAGCGTTTAAAAAGCTTAATGACTGCAGCCCTGCAGATTACCGGAAGAACTGCAGCGGGCGAATTTGAATAGCAGATACCGGTAAGATGACAGGCAATGCAGGGCATCGTCCGTCCAGACTTTATACGCCGAAATGAAGGCGTTAATTCCCACTTGTCAAAACATATATTTTAGTCTATAATAAAAGAAAAAATGCGTGCATGTAACGCAAAACGCGGGCGTGAGTAAAAAAGTATATGAAAAAGGACGGATTGAGGGAAAATTATGGCAGGAACGATACAACAGATTGCAGACCTGGCGGGAGTCTCCAGAGGGACGGTGGACAGGGCGCTTAACAATCGTGGCAGGATTAAGCCTGAGGTTGCAGCAAAAATAAAAGAGATAGCTGATGAACTGGGCTATCAGTCTAACAGGGGGTTCAGAAACCCTGACAAAGGACAGCTGAAATTAAAAATAGGCATTGTGACGCATTTATCTAAGTCTTCTTTTATGATTCAGGTAAACAAGGGCATCAGCCAGGCAGCAGGGGAACTCCGGGAGCGGGGCGTGGAGATTCTTCTGCGGGACAGTGTCATCATTGACGAAAAGGCACAGCTTCAGGCGATCGAAGAACTGGAAGCACTGGGAATTGATGGTCTGGCTATTATGCCGGTAGAATGTGACCTGATCCGGACGAAGATCAATCAGCTGACCGAAGAAAAGCACATTCCGGTCATTACTTTTAATTCGGATATAGTAGGGACGAAACGATGCTGCTTCGTCGGCCTGGATAACAGAAGAAGTGGTTATACGGCAGCAGGGCTTATGGGGATGCTCACCGGGAAAAAAGGTAAGATTCTGATTATTACAGGATATTTTACAAATAGTGTAAACAGTCTGCGTGTGGAAGGCTTTATAGAAGAGACGAAGCGTTCATTTCCGAATATGGAGCTGTTAGGCGTACAAAGCAGTTTTGACGAGGCACAGGAGGTAGAACGCATTATAGAAAACACCCTTTCTATGGTGCCGGATCTCGCAGGAATCTTTGTAGCATCCGGTGGGCAGGCGGGTGTGCGGCAGGCATTTGAAAAATTAAATTCCAAGCGGAGGCCTTATGTAATTATCTACGATTTAACACCGCGCAATGAAAAGGCGCTGCTGGAAGATGATGTAGATTTCCTGATTGACCAGGAAGGATATGAACAGGGGTACCGCCCGCCGTTTTTGCTGTATGATATGATTGTAAAGGGTGGATCTGCAGACCGGGAATTCGTTTATACGGATATCAATATCAAAACAAAATATAATTTATAATTAAGAAAAAGGGCGTTATGTTCTCTCTTGGCGAAGGAGGATATAGCGTCCTTTATCAATGGTTTAGAGCTGCAGTGTACGCTTTCAGTTTTGTTAGCCGAGTAAAGACGCTTTGTAGATGTAGGTAGTGTACGGAAAGAGAAGGGGACGAACCAGGACATTGGTTTGGAAGGCTTACCGCAGAACTGGCATTTTCTAACCTTCCCGGAATACTTTTTGGCGGCACGCGGGCATTCGCTCCGAAATCCTGATGCATTTCGCAGCTCACTGCCCACTTACAATCCGATGGGAGCCGTCGAATTGTATCCGCCAAAAAGCACTCCGGGAAGGTAAGTAAATGCTCAGCTCTGCTATACGCCTTCCAAACCAATGTCCTGGTCCGCCCCCTTCTCTTTCCGAGATAGCATTGGTTGATACAAAGCTGGTTTTCTCAGTATGATGGGGACCCCGGGGGTGTGGCATGCTGGACGCGATTGGCGTAAAGCAACTGATCTTGAGAACGGAATTTGTTTTTCATTCTGTAATCATAAAAAGGAGCAAACTTTCATCTACTTTTACGCAAACACCCGAAAAATACTGCGCAGCATCCAATAAAGAGCAGCCTGCCACAGCCCAGGGGTTCCACCCTGCTGAGAAAACCAGCTTTGTGGCAGTAAACTGAATCTCGGAAAGATGGGAGTGGGAAACTGGTATGGACGGAGGAAGCGTAGAGCAGAGCTGAGTATTTACTTACCTTTCCGGAGTGTTTTTTGGCGGATAGTATTCGACTGGCTCCCATCGGATACTAAGCGGGCAGTGAGCTGCGAAATGCATCAGGATTTCGGAGCGAATGCCCGCGTGCCGCCAAAAAGCGCTTCGGAAAGGTTAGAAAATACCAGTTCTGCGGCCAGCTGACGGAGTCCATACCAGTTTCCCACTCCCATCTTTCCGAGCACTACCTATAACTACAAAGCGTCCCCTTCCTCAGCAAAACCCAAATAAAGTAATTAAGATCTAATTTGCGTGCAAATGCGTGCGATAATCTTTGTGAAAACGTTACAAATATATGAATAGAAAATTGTACAATACAGGGAAAGTACTGTAATGACTCAGAAATAGCTTGCACGCAATAAAAGTGTGTGCTATCATGAGTACATGAGAGAAAAGCGTGCTAAAGAACGCAAGAAAAGAAAAACTGTAAATGGAACGCGGAGTGGAAGCAGTTTCCGATCTGTGTTGAAATTCAAGTATGAGGTGAATGGAATGAAGTATGTTAAGTTTGATGAATCAAGACCAATGGATCTAGTACTGTTAGGGCGAGTGGCAATTGACTTTAATCCGGTGGATTATTTTCATCCATTATCGGAATCTACCACATTTAAAAAGTACGTAGGAGGTTCTCCTGCGAATATCGCAGTAGGCGTTACGAGACATGGCAAGAAAGTTGGATTTATCGGAAAAGTGTCTGATGACCAGTTCGGTGATTACGTTACAGAGTTTTTTAATAAAGAAGGAATTGATACTTCACACATTACAAGATGTACAAACGGAGAAAAACTGGGTCTCACATTTACAGAAATTCTTTCTCCTGACGAAAGCAGCATTTTGATGTACCGCAACTGCATTGCAGATCTTCAGCTGTCGGTGGATGATGTGGATGAAGAATACATAAAGAACGCAAAGGCAATTTTAATCTCCGGTACCGCCCTTGCACAGAGCCCCTCCAGGGAAGCTGCATTAAAAGCAGTGATGCTGGCAAAGAAAAACGGAACTGTTGTAGTCTTTGATATTGATTATCGTGAATATAACTGGAAGAACAGTGATGAAATTTCCATTTACTATGCTTGTGTGGCAAAAGAAGCGGATATTATTCTGGGATCCAGGGAAGAATTTGACCTGACAGAAAAGCTGATACAGCCGGGAAGAGATGATAAGACAACGGCACAAAGCTGGCAGAATGAAAATGCGAAGATCGTGGTCATCAAGCACGGCAGAAAAGGTTCCACAGCTTATACGAACGATGGCAACAGCTATAGTATTAAACCATTTCCAGTTACTGCACTGAAATCATTCGGCGGCGGAGACGGTTATGCATCCGGATTTTTGTATGGCATTTTTGAAGGATGGGATATGATCGAATGTCTGGAATTTGGAAGTGCAGAAGCAGCGATGATGGTACGCAGCCATTCCTGCTCCGAAGAACTCCCGAATCCCGATGAAGTTAAGAAGTTTATAAAAGAAACAAAAGACCAGTACGGTGAAATGATTGCAAGAGTATAAGGAGGCGGATAGGAAATGGAATATACAAAGATGACGGTTGCGCAGGCATTGGTAAAATTCCTGGATAACCAGTATGTAGAATTTGATGGAGTGGAAACAAAGTTTGTAGAAGGTATCTTTACAATTTTCGGACATGGAATTGCCGTTGGTTTAGGCCAGGCGTTAGATGAGAATCCCGGAGATCTGAAGGTATTCCAGGGCAGAAACGAGCAGGGAATGTGTCATGTGGCTACTGCATTTGCGAAACAGCACAATAGAAGAAAAATTATTCCCTGTGCATCGTCCGTGGGACCGGGAGCTGCAAATATGGTGACGGCAGCAGCTACAGCTACTGTGAATAATATTCCGCTGCTGGTATTTCCGGCAGATACCTTTGCCAACAGACAGCCCGATCCGGTACTGCAGCAGTTAGAGCAGAGCAGCAGTTTATCTATCACAACCAATGATGCATTTAAGCCTGTGTGTAAATACTGGGACCGCATTGTCCGTCCGGAACAGCTGATGACAGCAATGATTAATGCCATGCGTGTATTGACGGATCCGGCTGAAACAGGTGCTGTATGTATCGGAATCTGTCAGGATGTGGAAGGCGAATCTTATGAGTACCCGGAATATTTTTTCCAGAAGAGGGTACACAGAATTACAAGGCCGGTGGCAGTGGAAGAAGAAGTAGAAGATCTGGCAGCGATTATTGCCGGAGCTAAAAAACCGCTGATTGTGGTTGGCGGCGGCGTAAAATATTCAGAAGCAGGCGAAACAGTTGAAAAATTCTGTGAAGAATTCAACATTCCGTTTGGTGAGAGTCAGGCAGGAAAAAGTGCCTGTAAATCCAGTCACCAGTACTGTCTTGGAGGAATTGGCGTAACCGGCACACTGGCTTCCAATACCATTGCAGAAGACGCAGATGCCGTGATTGCAATCGGAACCAGATTATCTGATTTTACAACCGGTTCCAAGAACCAGTTTAAGAATCCGGATGTGAAGGTTGTGACTATCAATAACAATAAATTCCATGCTTATAAATTGGATGCGGTAAAAGCTGTTGGGGATGCAAAAGTAACGCTGGAGGCGCTGTCACAGAAACTGCGGGAACGCAATTATAAATCCGCTTATACGACAGAGATAACAGATGCAAAAGCTGCATGGGACAAAGAAATGGAACATTTGGCAAAATATGCATATGACGATCAGTTTGAACCTATGGTAAAAGCCAGAGACCCAAGAACGATTCCGGAATTCGTAGAACTGACCGGCGGGGTAATTACCCAGACTGCTGCGTTGTGTGCAATTCGGGAGGTAATCCCGGAGGATGCAACCATTATAACGGCAGGGGGCAGCCTTCCAAGCTGTATGCAGAGAATCTGGACTACCGATAAAAGAGGCGGCTACCATGCGGAATACGGATACTCCTGTATGGGATATGAAGTGGCAGCGGCTCTTGGTGTAAAACTGGCTGAGCCGGATAAAGAAGTATATACGGTTGTGGGAGATGCTTCGTTCCAGATGCTGCACAGTGAAATTATGACTGCTATGCAGGAAAGAGCCAAAATCAATATCCTGGTATTTGACAATTGTGGATTTGGTTGTATCAACAATCTGCAAATGAATAATGGCATTGGAAGCATTGGCACAGAATTCCGCTACCGGGATACGAATAATGAAACAAAAGGAAACCTGATTCCGGTAAGTTATGCAAAAGTTGCAGAAGGTTATGGCCTGAAAACTTACACCGTTAAGACAATTGATGAATTAAAAGCTGCTTTGGAAGATGCGAAAAACCAGGATAATGCAGTCCTGATTGACTTAAAAGTAATTCCAAAGACTATGACGGACGGTTACAAGTCCTGGTGGAATGTAGGTCTTGCAAGCACTTCCGGGATGGAAAGTGTGCAGGAAAAGTATACGGAACTGGAAGCAGAGAGATATAAAGCCAGACGATATTAAATTTACCGTAAAGGTTTTGTACCAGCAAAATTAAGAGCAACATCCAATTAAATTATCAGCTAAGCTGAAATAAAAAAGCCATAGGAGGCACAGTCATGTTTAACAAAGAAAAAGTAAAATTAGGAATTGCACCAATTGCATGGACCAACGATGATATGCCGGATTTAGGAAAAGAAAATACTTTTGAACAGTGCGTAAGTGAGATGGCACTTGCGGGATATACCGGTTCCGAAGTTGGAAATAAATATCCTGCAGATCCCGTTGTTTTGAAAAAGGCACTGGATCTTCGCGGAATCCAAATCTGTAATCAGTGGTTTTCCAGCTTTCTAACAACACAGCCTTATGAAGAAACCGAAAAAGCTTTTATTGAACAGGTGAAATTTTTACAGGCGATGGGTTCTAAGATCATCGGTGTGTCGGAGCAGGGACACAGTGTGCAGGGACAGCTGGAAACACCAATCTTTGGCTGTAAATACATCATGAATGATGAAGAATGGGATAAAGTCTGCACCGGATTAAATAAACTTGGTAAAATAGCAAAAGAATATGGAATTACTATGACTTTCCACCATCATATGGGAACGGTTATCCAGGATCCGGACGAAGTGGAACGACTGATGGCAGGTACCGATCCGGAATATGTAAATCTCTTATTTGACAGCGGACATTTTACTTACTGCGGTGCTGACCCTCTTGAAATGGTTCAGAAATACAGCAACAGAATAAAACATGTGCATTTAAAAGATGTGCGCCCGGAAGTAGTTGAAAAGGTAAAAGCAGAGAAGTTAAGCTTCCTTGCAGGTGTCAGATTGGGAGCATTTACGGTTCCGGGAGACGGATGTATTGACTTTGATCCGATCTTCAAAGTGCTGGAAGATGCCGGATATGAAGGATACATGGTAGTAGAGGCTGAACAGGATCCTGCAAAAGCGAATCCATTGGAATATGCAATAAAAGCTAGAAAGTTCATTACTGAAAAGACAGGTCTGTAAGAATTATTCATTTAAAGAAAAGGAGAATTATCATGGTAAAAGTAGGTATTATAGGTGCAGGAAGAATTGGTAAAGTACATACAAAGAGTATTTGTAATCTGGTGAAAAATGCGGAAATTAAAACAATCGCAGATCCGTTTATGAATGAAGAGACGGACAAATGGGCACACAGCATGGGTGTGGCAAATACAACGAAAGACTACAAGGAAATCCTTGCAGATCCGGAGATTGATGCAGTGCTGATCTGCTCATCTACCAATACGCATTCCCCGATTTCCATTGAAGCAATCAAAGCCGGAAAACATGTTTTCTGTGAAAAACCCATCGATCATGATGTAGCTAAGATTAAAGAAGTAATGGATGCTTTAAAGGATTCTGACGTGAAATACCAGGTTGGATTTAACCGCAGATTTGACCATAACTTTGAAGCGGTAAAAAATGCCGTAACCGCAGGACAGATCGGCGATCCCCACATTATCAAAGTAACCAGCAGAGATCCGGAACCACCAAGTGCGGAATATGTAAAGGTATCCGGAGGAATTTTCCTGGATATGACCATCCATGATTTTGATATGGTTCGATTCCTGGCTGGCTGCGATGCAACAGAAGTTTATGTACAGTCTGCAGTTTTAGTAGATCCAAGTATTGGAGAAGCAGGCGATGTGGATACAGCTGTCATTACTCTTCAGATGGAAAACGGTGCCATTGCAGTCATTGACAATTCCAGAAAAGCAGCTTATGGATACGATCAGCGTGCAGAAGTATTTGGCTCTAAGGGTATGGTTGCAACGGTAAATGATACACAGTCCAGCGCAGTCATCAGCACAGCCGAAGGCGTAACCGGAGAAAAGCCGCTTTACTTCTTCCTGGAACGTTACATGGATTCCTTTGCGAAAGAAATGAATTGCTTTATAGATGCAATTGAAAATAATACGGATACACCTCTAGGAGTAGAAGACGGTTTGAAGCCGGTAATTATGGGATTGGCGGCGAAAAAATCAGTAGAAGAGCACAGACCGGTTAAGATTTCCGAGATTCAGTTATAGAACCAGTGATTATATGGAGCGTGCCAGAGCGTGTCTGAAAATTCATTCCTGCCATCTGTATGTCCCACTTTGCGGCATATTTGCCCCGAATTCAGGTTACGTAGCCCGCTACGCGCCCTTCATTCGGGACAAATCTCCCGCAAACTGTGACGCACAGCTGTCAGATAGCAATTTTCTAACACGCTCTAGGGCTTTGACTTCAGACACGCTCCAGAGTCATATATGAACACCATATAAATGAAAGGAAGCGGATAGAATGAGTAAGGTATTTGGTTATCCAGGATTTAACGAGGCGGGAGAGAAGGTTCTCACTACCTATGACAATGATTATAAAGAAATGATGATGGATATTCGTGTGTTCAAAATGAATAAGGGCGATGTTAAGAAATTAGTGAAGTCCGGGGAAGAGACTGCAGTGCTTTTGTTAAATGGCCGCATTACCATCAAGTGGGAAGAGAAGGAAAAGGAAGTCAGCAGAAAAGATGTGTTTACGGAAGGCCTCTGGTGCCTGCATGTGTGTAAAGGCGTGGAAGTCAGCGTAGAGGCTTCTATGGATACACAGATCCTTGTCCAGTCTACTTTCAACGACAGAACCTTTGACAGTAAGTTCTACGGGCCTGAGGATGCTCCATGGATTTATTCCTGCAAGGGTAAGTTTGGAGATACGGCTGTTCGTCGTGTAAGTACTGTTTTTGATTACGAAACAGCGCCTTATTCCAATATGGTATTAGGAGAAGTATTAAATGACCGTGGTAACTGGTCGGGATACATTCCACATCAGCATCCCCAGCCGGAAACATATTACTTTCTGTTTGACCGTCCGGAAGGATTTGGTGCGAGTTTCATTGGGGATGAGGTCTATAAAATTAAAGACGGCAGTTTTTCCGCAATACCAGGGGGAAAGACACACCCACAGGCAGCGGCACCGGGATATCAGATGTATACCTGTTGGATGATCCGTCATCTGGAGGGGAATCCCTGGACGGACCGTATTGATGATGAGCGTTATACCTGGCTGTATGATGCAGAATTTTAGATATAAGTAGTTATATAGAAAGGCAGCCCCATTACCTGGTGGAAAGTCTGCGGTTAACCGGCTGCCGGACAGAGAAGAAAATGAAAGGTTGAAAGAATAAATAAGAAATGGAAGGATGCCACGCAGTGATTCTTTCAACCTGTTTAATTTGTGGCAGTATTACAGGCAAGCCTGGAATATGCAAGGGGAATAAAAATGGGAAGAGATTTTATCGTTCCGGGACAGATGATTACCGGTTCCGGCGCACTTACCATGGCAGAAGAAATTTTAAGAGGGTTTGGAAAAAAAGCGCTGATCATTACAGATAAAGTGATGATTCAGCTGGGAAATGCAGCTCATGTAGAAGAAGCCCTGAAAAACCAGGGAATAGAGTATGTAATATATTCCGAAATAGTGGGTGAGCCCACCGACAAAATGATTGAAAACGGGCTGAGTATGTATTTAAAAGAAAAATGTGATTTTCTGATTGCGCTGGGCGGAGGAAGCCCCATTGATTCCATGAAGGCAATCGGAGCGCTGGCAACAAACGGCGGCAAAATCGCTGACTATATGGGAAAAGTGATTAAAGTGCCCACACCTCCTATGGCGGCAATTCCCACAACAGCAGGTACCGGTTCTGAGGCAACGCAGTTTACCATTATTACGGATACAAAAAAAGATATTAAAATGCTATTAAAGGGTCAGGTATTGATGCCTGCTCTTGCAATTATAGATCCGCAGTTTACCATGACGGCACCTCCCAAGATAACGGCAGCTACCGGACTGGACGCATTAACCCATGCAATTGAAGCCTTTACCTCCAGAAAGGCACAGCCCCTTTCCGATACGTTTGCCCTTTCCGCAGTAAAGAGAATCTTTGCTTATCTGCCGGCAGCCTTCCGGGAGGGAACAGATCTAACGGCAAGAGAACAGATGTCTATCGCTTCACTGGAAGCAGGAATTGCATTTAATAATGCATCGGTTACGATTGTGCATGGCATGAGCCGTCCTATCGGAGCGCTGTTCCACATTGCACATGGTTTATCCAATGCGATGCTGTTAAAAGAATGTCTGGGTTTTGTGCTGGATGGGGCATATGACCGGTTTGGAGAACTGGGCAGGGCAGTGGGAGTCGCTACTGACCTGGATTCAGACGAAGCAGCAAGCTGGAATTTTTTAAAAGCAGTAGAAACCATTTGCAGAGAACTGGCAACACCAAGCTTCGAAGAATATGGCATCAATAAACAGGAGTTCATGAGTGTTGTGGAAAAAATGGCTCTGGATGCCATGGACAGCGGAAGTCCTCAAAATAGCAGAAAAGAAGTGAGTAAAGAAGATCTGGAGCAGATTTACCGCAATCTGTGGTAATAATCTGCAGGTAAATGCAAGGAAAGTAATCTTTTATGATTGATTTATCATATGAGATTACTTTCCTTTTTTAATGCTGCAGCGGCCAGCCCTTTAACAGGGGGGCTGCTCCAGTGACTGTATAAAAGCACTGGGTGACATCCCTTCATTATTTTTAAACACCCTGCTGAAATAAAGTGCATCTGTGTAACCAGTTTGTTCCGCAACATCTTTTAACAGAATCTGGGGATTTTTTATCATTAAACTTTTTGCCATTTCCAGTCGCAGTGAAGTAATGTATTTACTGGGTGAAATTCCAAAAGCTTCTTTGAAAAGGGTTGTGATATATTTTTCGTTATAGCCCCAGATATCGTAAAAGACTTTGTAGGTGATCTGCTGTGTAAAGTTTTTATCCAGATACGCGCGAATGTCATCTACCAGCTGAGAGGAGGATTTTTTTTGCTGTATGTGTTCCGGGAACAATATTTTAGTCAATTCAAGCAGAAGGTTCTCAAATAACTCTTCGTAGGAATCGGAAGAGGCAATGATTTCGGTTGGATCGAACAAAATCTGGGATGCATTAGGACTTACGTGAATAGCGGCACTTGCTATATGGCGTACGTCTGCGAGCAGCTGGAATTGGGTAGTATCCGATTCCTGCCACCATGCTGTCATTTGGGAAAGGATATTTTTTAGTTCATTTTCAGTAGTGCCGGGCCTGAATTTTCCGGCCAGTGCAACGATGTTATCAGAAATTTCTATGGCATTTTTCTTAGTACAGGCATCATCCTGGATTAAAAAACTGTTTTTGCCAAAGGGCAAATGAAACAGGGTAAACAGGTAAGCATTTTGCATTAAATCTTTAATCTCTTCGCCGCTATGAACAACGGCAGATAAAACAAAATTCACGTAGGTGTCTGATTTTTGGGCATTTTCCCGGATATCCCGGACCACCGGAAGAATGTCCATTTTCTTATCTGAAGGAGTGACAATGGCATAGACGAATTCATTATAGTAATTACCCCGGAAGGAATAAACCGGGAGTTGGTATTTTTCGATAATGCCATCTAAAAATGAAGTATCCAGATTCCTTACAATTTCGCCGGACAGATTGAATTCGGAATAAGTATTATTGACAATGGAGCCATAATAAGAAAACAACAGGTGAAGGCTGCAGTGTGCCAAAGGATTAAAAGTAAAATCCGTAAGCACTCTTTTGAAAAAGCAGGAGCGGATATATTCCATCTGTACCTGAGAGCTTTTGCTATTAATTTCCTGTTTCATTCCGTTTAAAAGTTTTGCTAATTCTTCCGGATCCACAGGCTTTAACAGGTAGTCAGATACACCCAGTGTAATTGCTTTTTTTGCATACTCAAATTCTGCAAATCCGGTTAAAATTACGAACTTTGCAGTGGAATTTTGTTTTTTAGCTTCAGCGATCAGTGTCAATCCATCCATCAGCGGCATTTTGATATCTGTGATTACGATGTGCGGGTGGTGTTCCTGAATCAAATTCAGGGCATTTTCTCCGTCAAATGCAGTGCCGGATATGATAAATTTGTCAGATATCATGGTTATTGCTGCACAAATCCCTCTTAAAATAGCAGGTTCATCTTCAGCAATTATTATTTTAATTTGATTCATCATCAATAAATCCTCCAATCTCAATTGTAGTCAGATTATCTTCTGTCTGTATATGAAAATATTCCAGTCCCCGGTAATAGATAGAGAGGCGCAGAATTGTATTTTCTAATCCAAACCCCTGTTGTTCCAGATTGCTTTCCACCTCCCGCCCTTCCAGAAAGGCTTTTTTAAACTGATCGAACCGGTTGTAGAGCTGGTTGATTTTTTCCTGATTAAATGGCTGCCCATTGTTGGATACAGCTGCCAGCCACCGATTCTCCCTGCGATAGGATCGGATATGGATTTTCCAGACCGGTGGAACATTTTGGAAGCCGTGCTGGAAACAATTTTCAATAATCGGCTGCAGGATTAATTTCGGAACATTGATATCATCCAGGGTAGGATCCAGATCCCAGCTGTAATCCAACATATGCTCGTGCCTCATTTTCATAATATAGAGATAACTTTTTATGTTATCAAACTCATCTTTCAGACGAACGGTCCGATGGTTGAAGTTGATAGAATAGCGCAGCAGGTTAGCCAGTTCCGTACACATTTTAGGAACGGTCGTATTGCCCTGTTCTAAACCGTAGGCGCCGATTACAGACAGGGTATTATATAGAAAATGTGGATTCAGCTGGGCTTCCATTGCATCAAAATGAGCTTTTACCGCCCGTTCACGTATCTCCATGATATGAATATTCTGAAGCCGCATTTTATTCAGGATTTCTTCAATACCGCTGGTCAGTACCACAATTTCATTATTGCTGGACTGGATATCTAAGTGGATATCCTGGTTTAATTCCAGGTGGTATAAATTATTACGGAGGGTGCGAAGGGGCTGAGTCAGGTTCCTGGTAATAATAAAAAGGAAGAGCAGTAATATGATGAATGCGGCTATGTAAGATAAAATAATGGTTTTCGCCATGGAATTCACCTGCATGGTGTAAGTATGGATATCTCTTTTGATGAGGATTGTCCATCCGGTTAATTCCGAATGGCTGTATGCCATCAATGAATTTTTATCTGCATAATAATATCCGATGGGCTGTTCAAAGGTTTCCCCTTTGTAAAGCTCTTTTATCTGGTTGTCAGGGGTGTCGGGTATATTATGATAGAGCAGTTTCCCGGAATCATCCAGTAATAATAGCTGATAAGTGTCGTCGCTGTTGGGGAGCTTTAAAAGCTCGTCTAATTCCTCGGCTTCTATATTATATTCCAGTACTCCGTAGGTGTGGTAAGTATCCCGGATGGGCCTTGACACTGTCAGCGTCAGATGAGCATCTGAGGACCAGTAATCCGGATGGGGTGGAAAATATAACTTATATTTTTTCGTAGTTAAAGCTTCCCGAACTGTGGGTATGTCCCGGATTTCATCTTTTGTCATTGGTTTGGAATTGAGAGACTGCTGGTTAATCTGCGTCCCCAGGTAATCGTAATAGCGGCTGATGTAATGAATGCTGCGATTTGCCTTCGTGGTAGCCAGCACAGAGAGCAGTATCCCATCTACATCAGAAGTGATGGTGGGATGCTGAAGAAAATAGTTATAGGGTGTCTCGGGTATATGAAATACGATGTCCGTGAATGCCTTTGAGGCATGGAGCGTCACCAGGTCTTTGTCCACATTGACCAGCATATCTTCAATTCTGGACTGAATCAGGTTCAGGGAGTCCAGGCTGTTGGATTGAAGATTGTTCTGCAAAAGCCGGTTGTTATACTGGAAAAAGAAGGTGCCGCTTGCAAATAAAATCAAGGTAACAATCAGACTGAAAGATAAATATAACTTATAATGATACGGCAATTTTTGCATCATGGGGAACACCTCGTTCTTATTAATCCTTTTTGCCAGATGAAGCAGCAAAAATTTAATAATTTTAAGATAATCATACCACTAAGACCGAGGTTTTTGAAGACTTTATTTAAATTGTTCATATCTTGAATGTGATCTTTGCTGTAAGTTTGTGGGGGTAACCTTTCCGACATAGGGCATCTATCCCGCAGAGATATGTGCAACAGAAACAAACGCTTGATGTATAAATTATTCCCGCACCTATCGGGGATTCAGGGTTTATTGGTAAACAAACCGCATTTATATTAGGTGGAGTTCCAGAAACATACGGGGAATATTAAAGAGTATTATAATTAAATTAATAAAAGGTTAGAACGGCTGGTCTCTCACATAGTCGTTCTGGCCTTTATTTTTGTATGGACGTTGTTGATACAATTATAAAAAATAGGAATATTGTCCATGTAAAGTCTTCCCTTTATCTATTCTAGTTTGCCGGATCTTTTGTTACAATAAATTTACAAAGAAACGAAAGAATGGGAGGAAATAAGAATGAGAAACAAAAAAACAAAGGTTTTATGTTCGGCAATTGCAATTTCCATAACAGCCGCTATGTTGGCAGGGTGTGGCGGGAACACAGGTGAGACGAAAGAAGGAACAAATGCAGAGACAAAGCAGGAGACAAAAGCGGCAGATACCGATGAGGGCACAAAAGCAGCGGATACCAAGGCAGAAGAAAGCAAGGATGCAAAGAAAGAAGGCGGCATTACCTTAACGCTCTATGGAAATGCCGGAGATACCCAGAGACCGTTCATGCAGAATATTTTTAAACTGTATGAAGAAAAGACGGGAAACAAAATTGATGTTCAGGGAATCGATACGGATAATTTTGAAAACGTAGCGCTGACAAAATTCCAGACAGGTGATATCCCGGATTTATTCATGCATTTTGGCGGTTATGGCCTGGATGCTTATAACCCGAAAGAAAACTTTGTAGATTTTACGGATGCAAAATGGGTTTCGGATATTCAGGATAACGTACTGCCTCAGACAAAACGTGATGATGTAGTCTATGGACTTCCTTTCTGGGAAGCATCTTTATCCGGTACATTTTATAATAAGAAAATATTCGAAGAGCAGGGGATAGAAGTGCCAAAAACCCAGGAAGAATTTAACCAGGTCTGCCAGAAACTCATGGATGCAGGGATTACGCCTATGTACATGGCAGTGAAAGATGTATGGCCTATGCTTTATCAGTTTGGTATGGATCCGATCTTCCAGAATGAAGATAACTTAAAGAAGATCAATTCAAACCAGATAAAATACGCAGACATACCGGAAATGACAGATTTGGCAAACTGGTATAAAACCTCAGCAGATAAAGGATACTTTGGTAAATCATATAATACCGATACCTGGGATTACGCCTCAGAAGTATTGGGAAATGGGGAAGCTGCAATGATGTTAGGCTGGGATACCTGGCTGTATACGGATTATGACAGTGAATCCTATACTTATAAAGCAGATGATTTTGGAATTATGCCTGCATTTGTGGGTACTACCAAGGAAGGTACTTTTGAAGGGCCAAACTGCAGCCTGATGCTGGCGAATAAAAATGGTAAGAATGTGGACGCAGCTATTGATTTTATAAACTTTATGGCGGATCCGGAAAATTACAACGTGGCATTTGACGGCATTTCAACGGCGCCTTGTTTTAAAGGACAGACAACAATTAAAACAACTCCCCAGTATGATGCAGCAGTTGACTGGGTTGCAGAAGTTGGCAGACCATCCATTGCAAATCCTGAAATTATAGGTTTTTCCCAGAATGACGGCGGAAAATGTATTCAGGAACTGTTAGTTGGAAATGTAGATGCTGCAGGCTGTCTGAAAATGATGGATGATGCCCGTATTAAAGTGGCAACAGCACAGCAGGTTGAAGGATTTAAATAAACCGGAACATAGTAGTAAGGGATAAGAGCCCGGGATTCCCGGGCCCTGCTTCTCTGACTCTGGAGAGCCCCAAGGAAATGCAGAAAGGAGCATTTATGAATACAAAGAAGATTTATCCTACTTATATGCTGATTGTACCTTTGGCTGTGTTCGGTTTGTTTTTTATACTTCCGTCTACGATCGGTTATCTATATGCTTTTACAGACTGGAGTTCGTATGTCAGTGATGTAAAATTTGTTGGTATTAAGAATTTCATCGAGGTTATAACGGAGAAGACGGTTCCTACTGCATTTGTAAATACCCTGATTTTTGCAGGTGCAAAAACAGTGATTGTAACCGTTTTGGGGTTTGTGTTTGCACTGGTTTTAAACCGGAAATTAAAGACCAGAAATTTAATCCGTACAGTATATTTCGTACCGGCTATTTTATCAGCTTTAATCGTGGGTTTAATATTTAATGCACTATTTGAAGCCCGATATGGAACCATCAATAACCTGCTTCGCAGTATAGGTCTGGAACAGTTTGCCATTCAGTGGCTGGGAAGCCGCGGGCCTGCTATTTTTACAATTTCCATAGCAGAGATCTGGAGAAACCTGGGATATGCAATTGTAATTACACTGGCGGGTTTGCAGTCCGTTTCTTCTGATTACATAGAAGCGGCAAAAGTGGATGGCGCTTCCGGATGGCAGATGTTCCGCAAGATTACCCTTCCGCTGATTATGCCGTCAGTAAATGTCAACATATTATTCAGCCTTATTTACGGACTTAAGATGTTTGATCTGGTTTACGTTATGACTTCCGGAGGACCGGGTTACGATACGGAGACTTTCGGAACGCTGATGATGAATGAAATGGCAAGAGGACGTTATTCCCATTCCGTTGCGATAAATCTTATTTTCACCGTAATTCTTGTAATTGTGGCCATTGTTTACCAGAAATTTAGTGAAAGGTGGGAGAATGTAGAATGAGTAAGAAGACAAAACGAATTAATATTCTGATTGAAATTATAATGTGGCTTCTTAGTATCGTCGTGATTTACCCCCTTTTGATGGTAGTGATTACATCCTTTAAGCCAAAAGGAGAAGCCAGTTACCTGAATATCAATTTTCCAACTGCATGGGCATTTGATAATTATGCAGAAGTTTGGGAGCAGGGACATATTCCCAGGGCATTTTTTAACAGTATGTTTATAACCGTATTATCCGTTTTGCTGGTTCTGGTGCTGGCATCTGTTTTCAGCTATGTACTGGTGAGGAGAAATACCAAAGCCTGCCGGATTATATCAAAATGCATGACTTTTGGTATTATTGCCCCATTTGCGGCGCTGCCCACGATTCAGATGCTGAAATATATGGGCTTATACGGTTCCAGAATATCCATGGTCTTTGTCTATGGAGCGTTGTATCTTCCGTTTTCAACAATGCTGTATTCCAGCTTTATCAAAGGGATTCCAAAGGAATTAGATGAAGCAGCTGTAATTGACGGCTCAAAGGGCGGTAAACTTTTCTGGCAGATTATTTTTCCGCTGTTAAAACCGGTGACGGCAACAACCGGAATACTGAATTTTATGTGGGTTTGGAATGATTTTCAATATCCGATGTATCTATTGAATTCATCCAGTAAGTGGACTCTGCCACTGTCCGTATATAATTTTTATGGTCAGTACAGCCGCAGCTGGAACCTTGTTTGTGCTGATATGGTATTGGTGTCCATACCGGTTGTGATTGTATATATATTTGCACAGAAATATATTATAGCGGGTATGACGGCAGGAGCTGTAAAGGGATAGGTGCGTCCAGAAAAGGGCGGATAGTTTAGCATGTAAGAAAGGAAAAGGTATGTGTAACCTTTTGGTGCAGTAATGAAAAAATTATATGATGGAACATGGGACTCCATAAGAACCCATGAATTGCCAAAGTGGTACCAGGATTGTAAGCTGGGGATTTTTATACATTGGGGAATTTATTCCGTGCCGGCTTTTGCTCCAAGGACATGGGAATTGGGAGAAGTACCGGGAGATGAGCAGTGGTTTTGCAATAATCCTTATGCGGAATGGTACTATAATTCCGTAAATGTAGGGCAGGGACCTACTTACGATCATCATTTGAAGACATACGGAAAGGATTTTGCCTATGAAGATTTCCTGCCTATGTGGAAGGCAGAAAACTGGAAGCCGGCTAACTGGGCGAAGCTGTTTAAAGAGGCAGGGGCAAAATATATTGTACTGGTTACGAAACATCATGACGGATTTTGTCTGTTTCCAAGTGCATATACCGATTACACTGCCATAAATAAAGGTCCGAAAAGAGATATTGTAGGAGAACTGACCAGAGCAGTCAAAGAGGAAGGGTTAAAAATGGGTCTTTATTATTCCGGAATTATAGACTGGAGATTTGCCCATGATCCTATTTTTAAAGAGGAAGATAATTTTCATAAAGCCTGCCCCACACATGAATATGCGGATTATGCATATAAACAGGCAATGGAACTTATGGACCGCTATCATCCGTCTGTTTTCTGGAATGATATCGGGTGGCCGAAACAAGGGGAAGAGATGCTGCCCCATTTATTATCCCACTATTACAATACGGTGGAAGATGGTGTGGTTAATGATCGGTTTAATGGTCTTTATAAAGACTTTGGAACAAAAGAATATAAATATGGCGAAGCGGTAAGAGAAGAAAAATGGGAGATGTGCAGAGGTATGGGACTATCATTCGGATATAATGCAAATGAGGGTGATGACCAGCTGATCAGTACCGCTGATCTTATCAGTCTGCTGGTAAGTACCGTAGCTAATAACGGGAACCTGTTAATCAATATCGGACCAAAGGCAGATGGCACAATTCCTCCGGAGCAGGAAAAAAGGCTGCAAATGCTGGGACAATGGTTAAAAACAAATGGAGAAGCCATCTATGGAACTGCCTGCAGCAAAAGGCACTCCCATACTGCATCTAATGGAATAGAGGTACATTATACAAAAAAAGGAGAAGATCTGTACATACTGCTGGATCACTGTCCCAAAGAAAGTTTTACAATTTCCATTCCTGAACTGGATCAGGTTCCGAAGCCGCTCAATGACAGTATCCATATCAGCGGACATAAAGTTGGGGAACATATGGAAATCACAGTCTTTAACCACAGGGTAGAAGACTATGTAATCGGATTGCTGGTTTCACAGGCGGAAATATAGATCTATACAAATTTAGATAAGTTTTTTCCACCCGTCTTAGAATATTGGAATTGCCCTGAATATTCTTTGATCTTATAATATTTATTATAACAATCAAAGGAAGGGGATAAGGCTATGAAATGGAAAAAAGTGTTGTCTGTATTGCTGTCTGCCGCTATGATAATGGGTACGGTATCACCGGGACTTGAAGTACGGGCTGCCGAGGATGCAGTCAGCAATGTAGCGGATAGCAATAGCAGTATAGAAGACAACTATGCTGAAGAAGCAGGCAGTGATGCAGAAAATGAAAACAGCAGTGAACAGGAAACAAATGGCGATGCAACAGAGGCCGACAGTATCGGAAATGAAATCCTTGATGTACAAGAGGAAGACAGTATCGGAAAAGAAACCGGCGGTGTACAAGAGGAAGACAATACCGGTAAAGAATCCGGAGACGTAAAAGAGCAGGGGAAAATCGTATATTATGATTTTCAAAGCTATGACTCCACAATTATTAATGATGCTTCCGGAAATGGGAAAGCCGGTGTTGTTCGAAATTATGATGCAGGAGGATTTCGCATCATTGATACCAATATCTATGGGAAAGATATTAAGGCACTATCACTTCCCGGGGGATCTGATGGAGGCTATCTGGAACTTCCGGTAGGCTTGCTGGATGGAGAAGAAAGCGTTACCATCAGTACCTGGGTGAAGCTTCTGACCGATACCGGTTACCAGAGGATCTGGGATCTGGGATCCGGCACAAGCTCCTATATGTATCTTTTATCTGACGGAGCAAATGATGGTTTTAAAGGATACAGTGCAGCCATAACCACAGGAGGCTGGAGCAGGGAGCAGGGAGTATCCAAAGGGAGCAATGTAGATAAAAACAGATGGGTACTGACCACAGTAGTCATTGATGGCACCAATATGTCCCTGTATGAAAATGGATCTCTTGTGGAAACAAAGGATACCGGAATTTCGTTAAAAGATATGGGACACACTACCCAGAATTATATTGGTTATGGACAATTTGGTGATGATCCTACTAATGCGCAGTACGCAGAATTTGAGATTTATAATTATGCAATGAATGCGGAACAGGTAGCCTCTATGTATGACGTGGATGATACCGGAATTGTGAATGGGGATGCAGCAGCGCTTAACTTGGGAGATCTCACCGCAGTTACCACAGATATGTCTCTGCCGGCAGCTGGAGAAAACGGATCCGTGATTGAATGGACCAGTTCTGACCCGGCGGTCATTGCCAATGACGGAAAAGTAGTCCGGCCGGCTGCAGGAGAACCGGATGCGCAGGTAACCCTCACCGCAACCGTAAAGTATCAGGAGGCAAGTGCTACAAAAGAATTCCGGGCAGTGGTACCTGCCATGCTTGGTGATAAAGCTATTGTAGCGCAGGATCTGGCTGAAATAAACCTGGTGGATTTAGACAGCGTGGTATCTAATCTGCAGCTGCCCACAGAAGGGAAAAATGGATCCGTAATTACCTGGGAAAGTTCCAGGCCGGATGTTATAGCCAACGATGGAAAAGTAATCCGTCCAGCGGCAGGACAGCCGGATGTGGAAGTATTGCTGACGGCTTCTGCCAGCTTTAAGACAGCTTCCGGCAATAAGGTATTTACCGCAACGGTTCTTGCAGAGGATGAGGAGGTCACCATCACGAACTATGAACCTGTCTATGTAACTACGAAAGCAGGTAATGTACCTTCCCTTCCTGATTCCATAAAGGTAACTTACAGCAACGGTAAGACAGGCAAAGTCAAAACGGTATGGAATACACCGGATAAAGGCGACTATGCTCAGCCTGGGAAATTTGAGGTAAAGGGCAGATTACTGGGTACCAAACAGGTAATTAAAGCAGAAGTAACTGTTGTAGAACAGCTTGATTCCGATATTGTACTTCAGGCAGAAGGATTTGATCTGAATGATATCACATTGGATGGTGATTCCATACTGACCCAGAACAGAAGCAGAACCCTGGAATACCTGAAACTTCTGGATAATGACAGAATGCTTTATAATTTCCGCAAGACTTTTGGCGCAGATACCAAAGGTGCTGCACCACTGGGAGGCTGGGACGAGCCAACCGGACTGTTAAGAGGGCATTCTACCGGTCACTATCTGTCGGCATTATCACTGGCATATGCATCCACAAAAGATGCAGAGATAAAAGAAAAGCTGGATGAAATGATCCATGAGCTGCGCAGCCTGCAAATGCTTTCCCAGGGAGATCCCGCAGCATTTAAGACAAAGGGTACGGATCAGAAAGTGTGGAATACAAATCCCCGTGAGTGGGGCGAAGGTTTTATCAGTGCTTATTCACCCGATCAGTTCGCGCTGCTAGAGCAGTATACGCCGTATGCCACTATATGGGCACCTTACTATACGCTCCATAAGATTATCGCAGGTTTTCTGGATGCATACACTTATGCAGGAAATGAAGAAGCATTAGAAGCGGCAAAAGCACTTGGCAAATGGGTATATCAGCGTCTCAGCGCGTGCTCCCAGGAGCAGCTTACCAAGATGTGGGATATGTATATTGCAGGTGAGCTTGGGGGATTTAATGAATCCATGGCAAAATTATATGAACTGACTGGTGACGAGGATTACTTAAAAGGTGCCAGACTTTTTGATAACACCAAATTCTTTGACAACTTAAGTAAAAATGTTGACGATATCCAGGGGCGTCATGCCAACCAGCATATTCCCCAGATCATTGGAGCTATGGAAGTTTATCAGGCGACAGTTCAGGCAGGGCAGGAAGAACCCTACTATTTCCAAGTGGCCAGCAATTTCTGGGATATGGTAGTTTCCAGATATGCCTATTCCATCGGAGGTGTAGGTACCGGTGAAAACTTTAAAGAACCATATAAGCAGGCAGAGTATATTAACGGAGATCGAAATTGTGAAACCTGCGCCGCTTATAATATGCTGAAACTTACGAAAATGCTGTATCAGTATGCCGCAGATAATGCAAAATACATGGATTATTATGAAAGAACTCTGTACAATCAGATTATTGCATCCCAGAATCCAAATGTAACGGAAAAAATGCATAATGGAACAACATATATGCTTCCGATTGGACCTGGTGTTCGTAAAGATTACGGCGGAGATTACGATTCCTTTACCTGCTGCCACGGCACCGGTATGGAGAATCACGTAAAATATCAGGAAGCTGCCTATTACCAGGATGATACTACCATGTATGTTAACCTGTATCTGCCATCCAGCGTTACATGGCAGGAAAAGGGGGTTACGGTAACCCAGGATACGGAATTCCCTTCCGAGGTTACCACACTGACTGTTGCCAAGACCCAGGGGCAGACAGCATCTGAATTTGATATGAAGCTAAGAGTCCCTTACTGGGCAGAACAGGGATTTGAGGTTACCGTAAATGGAAATAAGCTGATCGAACAGGCAGAACCAAGCTCCTATGTAACCTTAAATGGTGTAAAAGCAGGAGATGTGATCATGATCCGTACACCTTATGGATACCATCTTGACAAAACCCCGGATCAGCTGAGTGGTGCTGACGTGGCAAGTCTGATGTACGGACCGTTTGTTATGGTTGCTAAATCCGATTCCAGTAAATGGAAAACACTGGTATTATCCAATGTACTGGATCGTTCGATTAAAAAAGTAGAAGAAGAAAAGGTTCCTACCCTTGTTACAAACGGATTGACATTCCGCCCGATGTATGATGCATCCGATTACGCTTACCATACGTATTTTAAAATCATGTCGGGAGAAGGCAGCGGTGCTTATTATGAAGTAAACATCAGTAATTCCACACCGGAACGGGGAAGCTTTGAAGTGAACTCCGAGCTGGTAAAAGAAGGCAGTGACCTGATCATTACGGCAAAGCCCAATGAAGGATATAAAGTAAAGAAGCTGATGGTTGACGGGCAGCTGGTAACTATCGGTGCAGACAATACTTACACGGTAAAAAATGTACAGAAGAATACGGAAATTTCAGGATCATTTGCCCTTATTAATCCGCCGGCACAGGATAACAGTGCCGTAGAACAGACAGCAACAGTCAGTGCCCATTTTACAGCGGGGTGGGAAAATTTAAATGGAATAAAAAATCAAAAATTTAATCCTGCCGTTTCAAATGGTGGAATGGGAAAAGGATGGGGAAACTGGCCGCAGTCCAAAGGAGCACAGTGCTGGGTTGAGTATGAGTGGGATGCTCCGGTAACCATCAATGGAAGCAGTATTTTCTGGTATGATGACGGTGCAGACACCAGAGTTCCCGGAGAAATCAAATTTCAGTATGAAGATGAAAATGGAAGTGTTCAGGAAGCGGTGCTGACTTCAGATCCGGGAAAAGCAAAGAATATTGACCAATATAATCCTTTTACATTTAATACGTTTACCACAACCAGATTACGTCTGCAAATGACAGTAGCGGATAATGCAGCTGCTATCGGTATCTATCGCTGGGTTGTTACTTATGAAGATAATGAAAAACCTGTAGTAAATACTGCCAAATTAGCAGAAGCGATTGCAAAAGCAGAAGCAATGGATACCAAAGCTTATACAGACGCATCCGCAGCAGAATTAAAACGGGTGATCGAGGAAGTGAAAGGTCTTTTATCCAAAGAAGATATTACCGTAGAACAAGTAGAAGAAGGCTGTAAGAAGCTGGAAAATGCAGTGAATGGATTAGTTCTGAAACCCGTAGTAAAACCGGTGGACAAGAGCCGCCTGGTTTCCCTGGTGAGTGCATGCAATAAAGAAAAACAGGATAATTATACGAAAGCCAGCTGGGATCAATTTATAAAAGCTTTAAACAGTGCCAAAGTCATCCTGGGAAAAGCAAATGCATCACAGCAGGAGGTAGATAATATTCTGAAAACACTGACTTCATCTAAAGATCAACTTGTGAAGATAAAAATAGTGTCCACAAAGAAATTGACTATCGGGAAAAAAGAAAAAATTAAATTGTCTGCGTCCGGATATACCTTCAGCATTAAAAAAGGCAAAGGTGTTGTAACCGTAAACAAAAAGGGACAGGTACAGGGCAAAAAGACAGGAAAAGCAGTGATTCATGCAGTCAGCAAAAGCGGTAAGATGAAGATATGGAACATAACCGTTAAGAAAGCTCCGTCCAAGATTGTAAAACTGAATAAGAAGAGCGTTACTATAAAGAAAGGTAAAAAGTTTACAATTAAAGTAACACTTCCAAAGAATACAGCCAGTTACCGGTATACTTTCAAGACTACAAATAAAAAGATTGCAAGTGTCAGTTCATCCGGTGTAATCAAGGCGAAAAGAAAAGGCAGCTGTAAGATCTGGGTGTATACATTCAATGGAAAGAAAAAAGAAATCCGGGTTCAGGTAAAATAGCCGGGGGTAATGGAATAGCGTTTAATAAACAGACAGGTCAGGATAAATATTTAAATCCTGGCCTGTATTATCCGTGCAATAAATATAATTTTGTAGTACAATCAGAAGAAAAATGGTTGGGGGAATTCATATTAAAAAGATAAAATTTTTAACAGCATGGGCAGTTTTTCTGTTCCTGATTGCTGAAGTGCCTTCCATTAAAGTGCAGGCGGAAGGTCAGACGATAAAAGGCCAGATCTTATATTATAATTTTAAAGATATAAAGTCGGCTGTGATCGAGGATGTTTCCGGGCGGGGTAATGACGGGGTGATCAGAAATTATCAGGAGGACGGTGTACGAATCAGCACAGAAGTAATAAACGGAGTGCGATTAAATGCCCTGGATCTGCAGGGAGGAACCACGGGTGCATATCTGGAACTTCCATCCGGTATTTTAGAGAATGAGACGGAAATTACCGTCAGTACATGGGTTAATCTGCGGTCTTCTGCTCGGTACCAGAGAATTTGGGATTTTGGTAATAACCAGAGTTCTTATATGTATTTGCTTTCCAATGGTAATAATAAAGGTTTTAAAGGTTATGCCACAGCTATTACAAACCAGGGATGGACCCATGAAAGCGGAGTGGAAAAAGGCAGTGATTTTCCTCGAAACACCTGGGTTTTTACAACAGTAACTATAGAGGATAACCATATAACCCTTTATGAAAATGGAAAGGTGGTTGGAGAAGCCAGGACAAAGGCCAGCCTTTCAGAATTGGGGGCTACCAGAAATAATTATTTTGGGAAGGGACAATTTACGGATGATCCAATGAATGGCAAGCTGGCTGAGATTGCCATCTATAACTATGCCATGGATGAGATGCAGGTAGAAGCACTGTTTGAAAGCGGAATAAATGATCAGCTGGATCCCCTGGATGTTCGTATGGATGCAGACCGGCTGTTATACAGCTATCGCCAGAATTATAAGGTGGATACTAAAGGTGCCGTTCCTCTGACCGGATGGGAAAATCCGGCAGGATTGTTAAGAGGAAGGGCAGCCGGGGAATGGCTGACAAATCTGGCACAGAGCTATCAGTACAAGCAGGATCAAACCCTGAAGGAAAAAGCCTTCTATATGATACACGAGCTCAGGAGCCTGCAGCTTCTGTCAGAAGGAATGGGATGGGGAACGGGATATCTGGGTGCAGACAGTCCGGATCAAATCTCTCGTCTTGAGAACGGTAAGTCTTACCCTGAAACAGGGGCGCCATTTGCCGTTCTGGGCAGTCTGATGAATGGGCTTTTAGATACATACTGTACTATGGACAGTCAGGAGGCACTTGAGACGGCTCAGTGTCTGGGAAAATGGATCATAGAACGCAGCAGTAATTATACAAAAGGGCAGAAAAAAGCAATGTGGAGCCAGGATGTCAGCGGTGATACTCATGCTTTGGGTGGTGCATTGGCGAGGCTGTCCAGTATTGTAAAGGATGAAGGTTATTTAAAAAGTGCCTGGAATTTTGTGCAGATGGAATGGTATACGGCTATGAAAGAGGGCAGAGACCGAATGAATCTGCTGTCTGTCCAGGCGGCGGTATCGCAGGCGGAAACCCTGCTTGAAATTTCATGCACAGATCCTGCAAATACAGAAGCGGCCAAAGCGGCTGCAAATTTTTGGAATATGGCAACTCAAGAATATACTTATGCCACCGGGATGACAGGTGTAAATGGCAGATTCAGAAATGAGAATCAGAAGATAGAAAACACAGTTTTAGAAAGAGAAAAAAATAAAAGGATCTGCCGCAGCATGCTGGAATTAACCTGGAAACTGCATCAGGTTAATCCATACAAAGCAGACTATATGGATTATTATGAAAACCTGTTAGGAAATCAACTTCAAGAAGATGGAGGATGTGAATATACCGATGCACTCAGGATATTCGAAGTCAGGGATAATATGGTAACCGTTAATCTGTACCGGACTGGAGAAAAAACACTCAGCGAACAGGGATTAAAAATTCTCATGGAAGCGGGCATATTCAGTGAAGAAGCAAAGCTTAAGGTTGAGAACCTGGATAAGCCGAACAATAGCAGGGTGCGTGTCAGATTCAGGATTCCATCCTGGTGTGGCAAAAATATGAGGATACAGGTAAATGGTGTGGAAACAGAAACGGTAGAAGAGCAAGGCTTTCGGGTGCTTCCAGAGCTTTCGGGCGGTGATGAAGTACAGCTGCATCTTCCGTTCTCCTGTTATCTGAAAAAGGGAAATAAGGATGAAGTGGCAGCGGTTATGTACGGTCCTTTTGTCATGGTGAGCGAAACGCCTGTTTATAAAGATACACTGATTCTCACAAAAAAGGTAACGGATATGACAGAACGGATCGGATATTCCATGCCTGCCCTTTCCATAAACGGAGTAAAATTTATACCTTACGCTGCATCTGTTTATTCAAACCGAAAAATCTATTATCAGATCCTTTACACAGAGAGTCCGGATAGCAAATGGTATGAAGTCAGGATTGAAGAAGAGGGGATGGAAGGAGGAAGTATCCGGACGGACAGAGAGCTGGTATTTGAAAATCAACAGGTAAATATATACACAAATCCAAAAGAGGGGTATATGCTTCAAAATCTGATGGTAAATGGAAAAGAGGTAAAGGTTGAAGAAGACGGAAGCTTTCATATTGAAAAAGTGACAGGTGATCTGTCAGTTTCCGGCACCTTCACACAGAAAAATCCGTTGACCGTGCAAAGCGACAGTCTGGAACAGACGGCTTCGCTTAGCGCCCATTATACGGCTTCCTGGGAAAATTTAAATGGAATAAAAGATGCCGGATTCCACCCGGCTTCTTCCAATGAAGGAATGGGAAAGGGATGGGGAAACTGGCAGCAGCCTGCCGGTGCCTCCTGCTGGATTGCATATAACTGGATAGAACCCGTTGCAATAGGAGCCTGTGAAATATACTGGTATGATGATGAGGATGATACCGGGGCTCCTTCGGATTTCCATGTGGAATACCTGGATCAAAAAGGGGAATGGTGCAGGGCAGTCATGAAAACAGATGCAGGAAAATTACTAAATAAAGACCAGTATAACGGGTTTTCCCTGGAACCCGTAACCACAAAAGGACTGCGTCTGGTCATGACGGTAGCAGAGGATAAGCGGGCCACCGGAATTTACCGCTGGAAAGTGAGTGAGCGCGAAACGAAATGAAAAAATTAAAATTCAGTTCCTGGTTTTATAATCGGAAAATCTGGCAGAAACTGATTATTACGTTTGTGCTTGCAGTTCTGCTTCCCATCAGTATTTCCTGGTATGTCATGATGAGTATGAATCAAAAGCAAATGGAAAATAAAATCCAGGAATTAATGACCAGCCAGCTGGTGCAGATTTCAGAAAGGGTAGATCTGACTCTGGATATCTACATGAACCTGGTTTACCAGATGAATGTGGACAGCGGTCTGATTGATGAAATCAAAGGATTAAAAAGCAAGGACATTAACAAACAGGTGGAAAGCCGCCATAATATTTACAGCCGGCTGCAGGAATACAACAATTCGGTGGGAGGAATACGCTGTATCAGTGTCATCACTGCCAGTGGAACGGATGTAACTTATGATTGGGGGACAGCCTCCGTCAGAGAGAATATATGGAAAGATTATGTGGATCTGAGGGAAACTGCTGCCTATAAAAAAGCGCAGGAATCCACAGGGATTGCGATCCTGCCAACTGCTGTCATGGAGCAGGATGAGGAACAGCTGCATGTATTTCAGATAGCAAAAGCGATCTACGATCTTGATGAGCTGGAAAGTGAACCTATCGCAGCCATTGTAATGATCCTGGATGAAAGTATTCTGAAAAAACTTTGTGAAAATGACAGGGAGATTGCATGGAGCGGAATTAACTTTATACTGGATAGTCAGAGCCGTATCATTACCTATCCTGATTCATTTTTTGCCGGTACGACCCTGGAGGCTAATCAAAATATCACAGATTTTATCAGGATGACAGGGGAAATGGAAGATAAAAAAATAGGGATTAGTACTTATGAAGATACAAAAACGGATTGGGTATATTATAATGCCTATGATCTGGAGAAGATCCTCGCTGAAATTAGCGATACAAGAAGGAATGCCCTGATTCTTGGAGGAATCCTGATTATATCCGCCTGCTTTCTGATTTCAGGCACAGTACGGAACATAGGTGATTCGGTAAAAACAATTATTACAGGAATCCAGGCGGTAAAAAGCGGCGATTTAAAAACAGAGATTCGACTGGAGTATAAAGACGAACTGGGAGAAATAGCCGAAAATTTCAACGACATGACAGAGCGGGTTTCTATTTTGATAGAGGAAGTAGAAGGGGTTACCGAAAAACGAAAGAATGCGGAGATACGGGCATTGGAAGCGCAGATCAATCCTCATTTTCTGTATAATACCCTGGACTCTATCAACTGGCTGGCAATTAGCAGAGGTGAAGATGAAATCAGTGAAATGCTGAGAAATCTGGGCATTATTTTACGCTATAGTGTAAATAAAAGTAACATAGAGGTAAGCATAGCGGAAGTGGCGGACTGGATTGATAAATATATCAGCCTCCAGCAGATGCGTTTTGACCATGCCTTCGAATTCCAGCTTACGGTACAGGAAGTATGCAAAGAATACAGGATCAAGAAACTGCTGATACAGCCATTCATAGAAAATGCGCTGATCCATGGTTTTAAAGGAATAGAAGAGGGTGGAATGCTGCGTGTGGATATTTCGCTGACAGAAGAGGGAAAGCATATCTGCGTTATCATAGAGGATAATGGAAACGGGCTGGATCAGAGACAGGTGACAAAATATAATGACCGGTCTGCAGCTGTGGAGGAAGACCAGGAAAAGATCGGTTTAAATAATGTATTTTCCAGGATAGAGATGTATTATGGAGAGAAGGCTGACTGGAATGTAATTAGTATACCGGATATCGGCACTATCATTACCTTGCGGTTTCCGGCGAATAGAATAGAGGTAAAGATATGAGAATTGTAATTGTAGAAGATGAGAAAAAGGTGAGGGAGGGAATGGCTGCAATGATAGACAGCCACACCCGCCATACCGTAGCAGCGGAGGCAGCCAATGGAAAAGATGGACTGGAGATAATTCTAAAACTCAGGCCGGATCTGGTCATAACGGATATCCGCATGCCGGTTCTGGACGGACTGGAGATGATCAGAGCGTTAAAAGAGAAAAATTTGTCCTGCCATATTATTGTGTTAAGCGGGTATTCTGAATTTGAATACGCCAAAAAGGCCATCACCTACGGGGTAGACGAATATCTGCTGAAACCGTTGACCGCCTCCGACATCCAAAATGCTTTAAGAAAAGTGGAAGATAAGATGGAACAGGAAATTCTGGCATTGAAAGGGACTCCAGAGAGCTGCTTGCGGGATATTATTGAGGGAAACACGGAACCGGATCTGATCGAACTGTTTGAATTTCAGAAAAATATGAAATTTCTAATGGCAGCCTGTTATTTTGGAAGTATGACGAAAGAGTATGAAGACCGTGTGCACGAGTTTTTCCAATATAGTAAAGAGAATTTTCCTGACAAACATAACGGCAAAGAGAACGTTTCTTCAAACTTACATATTTACAGCTTTTATCAGGGAAACAGCAGGATTTACTATGCACTGATCAGTGGATTTGATTATCTGGATGAATTTGAAGAAGAAATCTACCGGAAATTAGTGAGAGAATACCGGGGGAAAAGCAGGCACCCGCTATGGGCATATACTCATTTTTCGGATAGTGGAAGGATTTACCAGTGTGCAGAGGAGTTAAAGGGTTATCTGGACTATGGGATTACGGCACCGGGCTTCCCGGGATGGTATACCGGTCATTTTGCAGAGGAATGTAAGTGGGAGCAGTTTAAAACTCCGGTACAGATTCTGCAGAAAATAAAGTCAGATATCTGTCAGGAGCATATGGAAGAAGCAGGTAAGAATTTAGATCTTCTGGCAGAATACCTGCAAGGGCATTCCTTTCGCAAAGAAGAGATTCGCCAGGCACTGATCCGGTGCTATTTTATGGTGACCGGACTGCTGCAGGATCTGGATAAAAAGCGATTCCAGAAACTGCAGAGCTACAATCTGGAGCATTCATTAAACCAGATTATGACCTGGGAAGAAATGAAACAGAATTTTGGCAGGATCCGGGATGTGCTGATGCAGGGAACGGCCAGGAGGCAGGATATCAGTAACTATATTATCGTGAAGGTACTTAATTATATACAGGAACACTACAGTGAAAAAATAGTTTTAGATGAAATTGCAGTACAGATGGGACTGACACCGGAATATTTAAGCACGCTGTTTAACCGGGAGGTAAAAGAGAATTTTACAGTGTTTTTGAAGAAATTCCGTATCGACCATGCCAAACGTCTTTTGACAGGAACCGATATGAAAATCTATGAGGTGGCACAGGAGGTGGGATACAGCGATGCTAAATATTTTATCAAAGTATTTAAAGAAAAGGAAGGAATATCACCGGGAGATTATCGCGAAATGCAGCATTAGTATGGCATTCTTGTGTCTGACAGGGCTTTTGTACGGCTGCAGCGCAGGGAAAGGCTCCATAGCGGAAACATCCATATCAGAGGACGGTAAAGAAACGCTGGTTTTATGGTCTTATTATGAAACAAAGGAGCAGCAGGACAGTCTGGACCGGCTCATCGAGGCATTCAACACCTCTCAGGGGAGATACCGGATGAAATGGGAATACCATGGACCCGTCATTGAGTTTGACAAAAAGCTTGCCCTTGCCCTGACCGAAAAAGAAATGCCGGATCTCGTTATTGCGGACCAGTCAAATATGCAGGCATATATCAGCAAAGGATTATTAGAAGATATCACATCTTACGTACAGTATTCCAGAAAAGAACCTGAGTATTTTGAGTCGGCGCTTGGGGCTGCGAAAAGTCAGGACCGGTATTATGGGCTTCCGTTCTGCTGCAATACGGCAGCACTGTTTTATAACAAAGACTATCTGGCAAAAGCGGGTATCGAAGCCCCTGAGAATCTGCATGAATTTGTTCTTGCTGCAAAAGTGTTGTCTGACGGAGATACCTATGGCTTTGGTATGTCAGCAGCCAGAGGCAGCCAGTCCGCATCCCAGATCCTTCCCTGGGTTATTTCCACTGGGGACAGGGAGTATGTGCTGGAGAGCGATGATACCCTGAATTTTTTTGCAGTCATACAGGAACTGGTGCAGTCCGGTTCCATGCCAAAAGAATGCATCAATTGGTCTGGGAATGATGTGGCACGCAGTTTTCTGGCCGGTGAAATTGCCATGATGGAAAACAGTATGGATGTTCTTCCGCTTCTGGAAAAAAGCAGTGTTTCCACAGGAGTCGTAAAACTCCCCTCCGGAGAAGGAAGAAAAAGTATGGCAGGCGGTGAAAATATTGGAATCCTGAAAGGCAAAAATAAAACAGGCGCTCTGGCATTCCTGGATTTTTATCTGGATGACCCGGTTATGGAGCAAATCTGCGGTCCCCAATTTGGACTGGCCCCTAAAAAAGAACTTGCAAGAAAACAGGCAGAGAAAGATTCCAGGTACAAAGTGTTTGAAGAAGAACTGGAAAACAGTATCAGCAGAAATAGTTATGCTCAGTGGTCTGCGTCGTCGGATAAGTTGTCGGAGGCTTTGATTGAGATCATTCTGGAGAAACGAAAAATTGGGTTTCGCTGAGGAAAGACGCTTTGTATAATATTAGGTAGTGTACGGAAAGATGGGAGTGGGAAACTTGTATGGACTTCGTCAGCTGGCCGCAGAACTGGTATTTTCTAACCTTTCCGAAGCGCTTTTTGGCGGCACGCGGGCATTCACCGGGAAATCCTGATGCATTTCCCGGTTCAGTGCCCGCTTAGTATCCGATGGGAGCCAGTCGAATACTATCCGCCAAAAAACACTCCGGAAAGGTAAGTAAATACTCAGTTCTGCTCTACGCTTCCTCCGTCCATACAAGTTTCCCACACCCATCTTTCCGAGATCCAGGTTGTAGCCACAAAGCTGGTTTTCTCAGCAGGGTGGAGACCCTTGGGCTGTGACGGTCTGTTCGTTTTTGGATGCAGCATTGTGTGTTTGGCAGTTCAGTGTGAAAGGGGGATGATAAGACGAAATTTTACCTGCTTTCCTTGTCACAGATTTAACTGGATGTAGGTACTATAACCACAAATATACTGTAGTAGAATTTAGATACAGTTCAGAGTGATAACATCCAGCTGGTTTATTGGTTTTTAAGTGTTCTATGCCAATAGCGTACAGCATGCCACAACCCCGGGGCCCAACCATGCTGAGAAAACCAGCTTTGTATCAATAAACTGCATCCCGGAAAGAGAAGGGGGCGGACCATGGCAGGCGTTTGGAAGGCGTATAGCAGATCTGAGCATTTACTTACCTTGCCGGAGTGTTTTTTGGCGGATAGTATCCGACTGGCTCCCATCGGATACTAAGCGGGCAGTGAGCTGCGAAATGCATCAGGATTTCGGAGCGAATGCCCGCGTGCCGCCAAAAAGCGCTTCGGGAAGGTTAGAAAATGCCAGTTCTGCGGTAAGCCTTCCAAACGCCTGCCATGGTCCGCCCCCTTCTCTTTTCGCGCACTACATCTATCTACAAAGCGTCCTCTTCCCAGCGAAACCCAAATTTAAAGTAGTTATCCCCATAAAATTCTAGCATTCCTCTTTTTTTTATGCTATGATATCAAATAGTGGGATTTTCTGTCCCAAAATGTTAAAATAAAGAATGAGGTATCTATAGAGATGAGATGGAATAAATTTACGTTAAAAACCCTGACTGAGGCGGAAGATATTGTCATATCTACTTTAGCTGATGTTGGAGTAGAAGGGGTAGAGATTGAAGATAAAGTACCCCTTACCGAATCGGATAAACAGCAGATGTTCGTGGATATTCTTCCGGATGGTCCGGAAGATGACGGGATTGCTTATTTAAGCTTTTATCTGGAAGAAGATGTAGATAAGGAAGAGATGCTGAAAAATGTCCGCAGGGAATTGGAAGAACTTCGTACCTTTATCGATATCGGTGAAGGTACAATTGTTGAGAGCCAGACGGAGGATAAGGACTGGATTAACAATTGGAAACAATATTTCCATCAGTTCTATGTGGATGATATTCTGATTATACCATCCTGGGAAGAAGTAAAGGAAACAGATGAGGATAAAATGATTATCCATATCGATCCGGGTACGGCATTCGGTACAGGTATGCATGAGACCACGCAGCTTTGTATGCGTCAGCTGAAAAAGTATGTGAATTCAGATACGGAAATTCTGGATGTAGGTACGGGAAGCGGCATTTTATCTATTGTTGCCATTAAGCTTGGCGCCAAACATGCAGTGGGAACGGATCTGGATCCCTGTGCCATCAATGCTGCAAAAGAAAATCTGGAAGTGAATGAGATTGCAGCTGAGAAAATGGATGTTATGATTGGTAATATCATCGATGATAAAAATATTCAGGATCAGGTGGGTTATGAAAAGTATGACATCGTGGCGGCTAACATTCTGGCGGATGTGCTGGTGCCGCTGACACCGGTAATTATACACCAGATGAAGAAAGGCGGTATCTATATTACATCCGGTATCATTGATGATAAAGAAGAATGTGTTGTAGAAGCAGTCAAAGCTGCAGGTCTGGAAGTAGTGGAAGTGACACACCAGGGCGAGTGGGTTTCTGTAACGGCCAGAAAGAATTAGGTGGGTTCATGTATCATTTTTTTGTATCTCCGGAACAGATTGGAGAAAAAGAAATTATAATAAACGGTGACGATGTAAACCATATTAAAAATGTATTGCGGATGAATATCGGTGAGCAGATCAGTATCAGCAGCGGACAGGACAATAAGGAATACCGATGTGAAATTACAGAATATGACACAAATGCAGTCCGGGCTAAAATCATGTGGGTGGAAGAAGCCGGTATGGAACTTTCCTCTAAGATTTATCTTTTTCAGGGGCTGCCAAAGAATGATAAAATGGAACTTATCATACAGAAGGCAGTGGAACTGGGTGCATACGAGATTATTCCGGTGGCAACCAGACGCGCGGTTGTTAAGCTGGATGCGAAAAAGGAAGAGTCCAAGAGAAAACGTTGGAACAGCATATCCACAAGTGCCGCAAAGCAGTCCAAACGTTCCGTGATTCCGATGGTGACTAAGGTGATGAGTTTTAAAGAAGCTGTCATTTATGCAAACGAACTGGATATTAAACTAATCCCCTATGAACTGGCATCCGGAATGCAGAAGACAAAAGATGTCATAGGCAATATCCAAAAAGGACAGTCTATTGGAATCTTTATAGGTCCGGAAGGTGGATTTGATGAAGCGGAAGTAGAAGCGGCAAGAGAGGCAGGAGCTGTGCCGATTACACTGGGAAAGCGTATTTTGAGAACGGAAACAGCAGGTATGACAGTCTTGTCAATACTTATGTTTACTCTGGAGGACTAGAAATAATGGAAGCATATTTAGATAATTCAGCTACCACCAGATGCCTGGAAAGTGTAAAAGATATAGTCGTGAAAACGATGATGGACGATTATGGGAATCCTTCTTCCAAGCATCTGCGCGGTGTAAATGCTGAGAAATATATAAAAGAGGCAAGAGATGTAATTGCAAAAACCATGAAAGTAAATGAAAAAGAAATTTTCTTTACTTCTGGCGGAACAGAATCAAATAATTGGGCTCTCATAGGTGCGGCAATGGCGAATAAGCGTGCCGGAATGCATGTGATCACTACGGCAATTGAGCATCCGGCAGTGATCCAGCCGATGCAGTATCTGGCTGAGCAGGGATTTCGGGTAAGCTACATTCCGGTGGGGCGTGATGGAAAGCTGAATATGCAGGCGCTGGAAGAGGCTGTCTGTGATGAAACAATCCTGATTTCCGCCATGTATGTAAATAACGAGATGGGAGCGGTTCAGCCAATAGAAGAAATAGCCGCTTTGATTAAGAAGAAAAAACCCGGGATACTCTTCCACGTGGATGCCATTCAGGCATATGGGAAATACCGTATTCTGCCTAAAAAAATGGGAATTGATATGTTGTCTGTAAGTGCACATAAGATTCATGGACCCAAAGGCGTGGGCTTTTTATATGTCAATGAAAAAGTGAAGATAAAGCCTCTGATTCTGGGAGGCGGTCAGCAAAAAGGAATGCGTTCCGGCACCGATAATGTCTCTGGTATAGCGGGGCTTGGTGTGGCGGCCAAAGAGGCTTACACAGACTTTGAAGAGAAGATCAGCCATTTGTACCGGATAAAAGATCTGTTTATAAAAGGGGTAAGTGAGATACCGGATACGGTGGTTAACAGCCGGGAGGGTAAGTTTGGCGCACCCCAGATTGTAAGTGTGAGCTTTCGTGGAATCCGAAGTGAGGTGCTGCTTCATGCATTGGAGGAAAAGGAGATCTATGTTTCGTCGGGGTCGGCGTGCTCATCTAATAAGAAGCTGCCCATCAGCACAGTGTTAAAAGAAATCGGTCTGGAAAAAGATCTGCTGGAAACGACGGTGCGATTTAGCTTCAGTCATTTTACTACGGATGAAGAGATAGCATATTGTCTGGAAGAATTAAATAAAATAGTGCCTGTTCTGAGGAAATACTCCAGGCATTAGAGCCTGTTTTGCATCCCGCTGCACCTTTTGAATTAGGCATACTTAAGCATAAGCAGAGGTGTGACAGGGGACACAGAGGCTGTATATTAATTGATAGATAGGAGAAAAGATGTTTAAAGCATTTTTAATAAAATACGGAGAAATAGGAATCAAGGGTAAGAACCGTTATTTATTTGAAGACGCACTGGTAAAACAAATCCGCCATGCGTTAAAAGAAGTAGAAGGTGAGTTTTACGTTCATAAGGAACAGGGAAGAATCTATGTGGACTGCCTGAGCGTATTTGACTTTGAAGAGACAGTGGAAGCACTGCAGAGGGTTTTTGGAATCGTAGGAATCTGCCCGGTTGTTAAGGTAGACGATGATGGGTTCGACAGCCTGGCAAGTAATGTGATTGATTATATGTCACAGGTGCACCCGGATAACAATCAGACCTTTAAAGTAAATGCCAGAAGAGCAAGAAAGAACTATCCGATGACATCTATGGAATTAAATTGCGACCTGGGTGAACGGATTCTGGAAGCATTTGACGGCATGAAAGTAGATGTGCATAAACCGGAAATTCTGTTGAATGTGGAAATTCGTGAAAAAATCTATATTTATTCTAAAATCATACCGGGACCGGGTGGAATGCCGGTAGGCACAAACGGGAAAGCAATGCTGCTTTTATCCGGTGGAATCGACAGTCCGGTTGCAGGATATATGATTTCCAAAAGAGGCGTAAAGATCGATGCTGTATATTTCCACGCTCCGCCTTATACAAGCGAACGTGCCAAACAAAAGGTGGTAGATCTGGCAAAACTGGTATCCAGGTACTCCGGACCCATTAATCTGCATGTAGTAAACTTTACGGATATCCAGCTGTATATCTATGACAAGTGCCCTCATGAGGAACTGACTATTATTATGCGCCGCTATATGATGCGTATTGCAGAGCATTTTGCAAAAGAGACCGGCTGTCTTGGTCTTATTACAGGGGAGAGCATCGGTCAGGTAGCAAGCCAGACTATGCAGAGCCTTGCAGCCACTAATGAGGTTTGTACCCTTCCGGTTTTCCGTCCGGTAATCGGCTTTGACAAACAGGAAATAGTCGATGTTTCCCTGAAAATCGGGACATATGAGACATCCATTCTTCCATTTGAAGACTGCTGTACCATTTTCGTTGCAAAACATCCGGTTACAAAACCGAATATTAATATAATCAAACGTTCAGAAGTCAGTCTGGAAGAGAAGATAGAAGAATTAATGAAAACTGCAATTGAAACAACAGAAACAATCTGGGTGGAATAACATATATTCCGGAGCCTGTTTGAAAATCCGTTGCACAAAATCAGGCAATCGTACCTGGTGCAGGCATTTTTAAACAGGCTCTAAGATTTGAAGAACAGAAAGGTTTTTGAATTAAAAAAAGACAAATCGAAATCGATTTGCCTTTGCATTCCATTTAATATTATGTTATTAATTAGATGATGTATGGTTTTAATGCAGCTAAAATGCTGTCAACATCATCTTCAGCATGGATATTTAAGTCGATTGGTTTAGATAAATCTAAACTGAAGATACCCATGATAGATTTTGCATCGATTACGTATCTTCCTGATACGAGATCAAAATCATAATCAAATTTTGTAATATCATTTACAAATGATTTTACTTTATCGATGGAATTTAAAGAAATCTGTACTGTCTTCATTGGAAAAACCTCCCTTGTATTTTTGTTTCTTATATCTTACATTTTGTGGTAACAAAAGTCAATGCGAAAACTCACAAAGTTGGGAAGAGTTATTCGTCAAAAGTTATAAAATTGTACAATTTGTTTGTTGATTTTACGAAAGATTTACGAAAAGTATTTAATTGCATACAATTGTAAAGTATATCTATGAGAAAGGTGTTAACATGAATCAAAAAACAGTAGCGCTGCATAATCTGGGATGCAAAGTAAATGCATATGAAACCGAAGCGATGCAGCAGATTTTACAGGAAAATGGTTATAAAATAGTTCCCTTTGAGCCGGGAGCCGATATCTATATCATTAATACATGCACGGTAACAAATATTGCGGATCGCAAGTCCAGACAGATGCTCCACAAAGCTAAAAAGATGAATCCGGGTGCAATTGTAGTGGCTGCCGGATGTTATGTACAGGCATCGAAAGAAGAACTGAAAAAAGACGATGCGATCGATATTGTAATTGGAAATAATAAGAAAAAAGATCTGGTTTCTATCCTGAAAGCTTATGAAATAAATCAGGATGAAGAAGAAGCAATTATCGATGTCAACCATACATCAGAGTATGAAAACCTGACGATTTCCAGAACGGCGGAGCACACCAGGGCATATATAAAGGTGCAGGATGGATGCAACCAGTTCTGCAGCTATTGTATCATACCCTATGCCAGAGGCAGAGTGCGCAGCAGGGGTACTGAAGATGTAAAAAACGAGGTTGCAAATCTTGCAAAAGCAGGATATCAGGAAGTGGTTCTGACCGGTATTCATTTAAGTTCTTACGGTATAGATCTGGGATCAGACTTATTGGAACTGATTGTAACGGTTCATCAGATAGAGGGAATTCAGAGAATCCGTCTGGGGTCCTTAGAGCCTCGTATTATTACAGAAGAATTTGCGAAAAAATTAAGCTCTTTGGAAAAGATCTGTCCGCATTTCCACCTGTCATTACAGAGTGGATGTGATGAGACTTTAAAAAGAATGAACCGACGTTATGATACCAGAGAATTTGAAGAAAAATGCATAATTTTGCGAAAATATTTTGATCAGCCGGCGCTGACCACAGATGTAATTGTTGGTTTTCCAGGTGAGACAGAGGAAGAATTTCACACAACAAAAGAGTTCTTAAAAAGAATCCGTTTTTTTGAAACACACATCTTTAAATATTCCAGGCGTAAGGGTACGAAAGCTGCAGTTATGGAAAACCAGATAGATGAAAATATAAAAAATATCCGCAGCCAGGAACTGATCCGGTTAAACGAAGAAAACCAAACGGCATATGAAGAAAGCTTTTTTGGGAAAGAATCTGAGATTCTTTTTGAAGAAAAAATAAGTGTGGAAGAAAAAGATTATTTTATAGGACATACGCGGGAATATATTAAGGCAGCATGCCCTGCAGATGCTGATTATTCCAATTGTCTGAAGAAAAAGAGATTGCAGGGAAGACTGAAAAATCATCTGCTATTATGTGAAAATTAGGAAAATTTACGGGAATAAAAGAAGCAGTTGAGAAACTTTTTTGAAAAATGGGATTGTAATTTTCCTTTATTTATATTAGAATGAATGTAAAGTTTAATTAAGGGCGTGATAAAATGGGAAAGATTAGTAATACACAATATTTTAACGTAAACTCAGACGCAGAGATCCGGGTAAAGGACGTACTGGATACCGTTTATAATGCAATGACTGAAAAAGGCTATAATCCTGTGAATCAGATTGTAGGCTATATTATGTCAGGTGATCCAACATATATCACCAGTCATAACAATGCCAGAAGCATGATTATGAAAGTTGAACGGGACGAGCTTGTCGAAGAGTTATTAAAAGAGTATATCAAGAATAAGGCATGGCAGTAGTGGCACTATGAGAACAATGGGATTGGACTTTGGCTCCAAAACAGTAGGTGTGGCTATCAGCGATGCTTTGGGAATTACCGCCCAGGGGATTGAAATTGTACGAAGAACGTCCGAAAATAAGCTTCGTCAGACCCTGGCAAGAATAGAAACATTGATACAGGAATATGAAGTTGGAAAGCTGGTGCTCGGCTTTCCGAAAAATATGAATAACACAATTGGTGACAGGGCTGAAAAGTCTTTGGCATTTAAAGAAATGCTGGAGAGAAGGACAGGTCTGGAAGTTGTCATGTGGGATGAAAGGCTTACAACCGTAGAAGCGAACCGTACTTTAATGGAAAGCAATGTGCGAAGAGAAGACCGTAAAAAGTATGTGGATCAACTTGCGGCTGTGTATATCCTGCAGGGCTATTTAGACAGTGAGGGAATGAGGTTAAAATAATAATGGAAAAAATTAAATTTACTTTTGCAGACACAGATGAGGCTGCAGAGTTTTTTGTGTTGGAACAAACACGTATAAATGGTATGAATTATATTCTGGTTACCGAATCCGATGATGAGGAAGAAGATGCGGAAGCATTTATATTAAAAGATTTGTCAGCAGACGGAGAACAGGAAGCACTTTATGAGATCGTAGAAGATGACGAAGAATTGGAAGCAGTATCTAAGATTTTCGGTGAGATGCTGGAAGATGTTGATATCACTTTGTAAAGAAATATGCAGGTATGGGCTGCGTATATAAGTATAGATAAAAATAAAACAAGTAGGCAAAGGAGGTCTAATTGATTGAAAAATATTAATAACTCAAAATTGAAAATCATTCCGCTCGGTGGTTTGGAACAGATCGGAATGAACATTACTGCCTTTGAATTTGAAGACAGTATTATTGTTGTGGATTGCGGATTGTCATTTCCGGAAGACGACATGCTGGGAATTGACCTGGTAATCCCCGATATCACTTATCTGAAGAACAATATTCAGAAAGTAAAGGGATTTGTGATTACCCATGGACACGAGGATCATATTGGTGCTCTTCCATATGTTCTTAAGGAGATCAATGTTCCGATTTATGCAACTAAGCTGACAATTGGAATCATTGATAACAAATTAAAGGAACACAATTTACTGAAGACGACAAAGCGAAAGGTGATTAAGCATGGACAGGCCATTAACCTGGGAGCTTTTCGTATCGAATTTATCAAGACAAATCACAGTATCGCAGACGCTTCCGCCCTGGCTATTTATTCACCAGCAGGAACCGTGGTGCATACAGGAGATTTTAAAGTAGATTATACACCGGTATTTGGAGATGCAATTGATTTACAGCGATTCGGAGAAATTGGAAAGAAGGGCGTTCTGGCCCTGATGTGTGACAGTACAAACGCGGAAAGACCGGGCTTTACCATGTCTGAACGGACAGTTGGTAAAACTTTTGACAATATATTTGCGGAGCATAAAAATACGAGAATTATTATTGCGACGTTTGCATCGAATGTAGACAGAGTTCAGCAGATTATTAATTCGGCATATAAATACGGAAGAAAAGTAGTAGTAGAAGGAAGAAGTATGGTAAGTATCATCACCATTGCTTCCGAGTTAGGATATATCAGCATACCGGAACATACATTAATTGATCTGGAACAGATGAAAAATTATCCGGATGAGCAGATGGTGTTAATTACTACCGGAAGTCAGGGAGAATCTATGGCTGCGCTGTCCAGAATGGCATACGACATGCACCGTAAGATCAGCATTAAGCCGGGGGATACGGTTATCTTCAGTTCCAACCCGATTCCGGGAAATGAGAAGGCGGTTTCTAAAGTTATTAATGAATTATCCATGAAGGGTGCTGATGTTATTTTCCAGGATGCACACGTATCCGGACATGCCTGCCAGGAAGAGATTAAATTGATTTATTCCCTGGTACGTCCGAAATATGCAATACCCGTTCACGGCGAATACCGCCATTTGAAAGCACAGGCTGGAATTGCAGGCAATCTTGGTATTTCAAAAGAGAACATTTTTATTTTATCTTCCGGAGATGTATTGGAACTGGACGACAAACAGGCAAAAGTAGTTGATAAGGTACAGACAGGAGCAATTCTGGTAGACGGACTTGGTGTAGGAGACGTGGGGAACATTGTTCTTCGTGACAGACAGCACCTTGCGGAAGACGGAATTCTGATTGTGGTACTGACGCTTGAAAAATACAGTAACCAGCTGCTTGCGGGTCCCGATATTGTTTCCAGGGGATTTGTATATGTCAGAGAGTCAGAGATTCTTATGGAAGAGGCAAGGCGGGTAGTAGAGGAATCTTTAGACCATTGTTCGGATAAGAATATTACGGACTGGGGCAAAATTAAAAGCTCAATCAAAGATTCACTGAGTGATTATCTCTGGAAAAAGACAAAGCGTAACCCGATGATATTGCCAATTATTATGGAAGTATAAGGATTGATAGAAATGGACAAGGTGACAGCGTGCTTAGAAGCTCTGGTGGAAGCGGTGCAGGAATGTACGGCGTACAGAGACTTTGAGAAGGCGAAAATCAGACTGAAAGATAACCCGGAATTAAAGGCACAAATTGATGAATTTCGTAAGAAGAATTTTGAAATGCAGAGTTTGAAAGAAGATAAAGATCTGTTTCAGGAGCTTCAGAAGATTCAGAAAGATTATGCGGAGTTTCGGAAAAATCCTCTGGTGGAGGACTATCTAAAGTCAGAGCTGCGTGTCTGTAAGATGCTCCAGAAGATCGATCAGGATATAATGAATGTGATTGAAATGGACATAGACGACTTTGCCGGTGAGCTCAACTTATAGGAGGCCGTAGTTTGAAAGAAGACCGCTTTCAAATTACTAATTAAGGAATAGCGCAAGTTGGCTTGTGCTGTTCAGGAGGATATATATGAATGCCAAAAAAGTAGTGTTATCCATAACGATGACCTGTGTAAAAATGGTAATCCTTATTTTAATTGTATATGCGCTATTTGTCTTTGGCAGACATGCTTACGATTTTGGTTTTCAGGTCTTTGCAGGGGAGACAGTATCAGATCCTCCCGGAAAAGAAGTGGCGGTTACCATAACAGATGATATGTCAGTTATGGAGGTCGGCGAACTGTTGGAAAGCAAAGGGCTGATAAAAGATGCAAAAGTTTTCTGGGTACAGGAAAAATTGTCAAAGTACAGTGGTAAATTAAAAAAAGGTAACTATATTCTGACGACGGCGCAGGATGCGGATGAGATGCTGGAAGAGCTGGCTCAGGAAACAGAAGCACAGACGGAAGAATAGGATGGAACAGCAGTGATTGTAGATGAAAGAATGGTAACCTATATCAACTCTCTGGATGTGGGAAATACGCCTTTTTTAGATGAATTGGAGAGACAGGCATGTGAAGATTATGTGCCGATTATCCGCCGGGAGATGCAGAGCTTTTTAAAAGTACTTCTGACGGTCCACCGTCCGAAGAAGATTCTGGAGGTTGGGACAGCAGTGGGTTTTTCTACTCTGCTGATGAGTGAATATACAGGTGAAGACTGTCATATTACAACCATTGAAAAATATGAAAAAAGGATTCCCATTGCACGGGAAAATTTCAAAAAAGCAGGTCGGGAAGACCGGATTACCCTTTTAGAGGGGGATGCCATGGAAATTTTAAAAGAGCTGCAGGGCAGCTTCGACTTTATTTTTATGGATGCTGCTAAGGGGCAGTATATTCATTTCCTGCCGGAAGTATTAAGGCTTCTGGGAACGGGAGGCATACTGGTATCGGACAATGTCCTCCAGGACGGTGATATCATAGAGTCCCGGTTTGCAGTAGAACGCAGGAACAGGACGATTTATAAAAGAATGAGAGACTACCTCTATGAATTGAAACATAACGAACAGCTTCTGACGACAATTATTCCAATTGGAGACGGGGCGACGGTGAGTATAAAGCGAGAGCGTGCCTGAAAAATATTTTCACCAATCGGCACATCTCTACACAAACTGGACCGTACATCTTGATATAAGCAATTATCAAACACGATCAGGGACGGAGGGATAACTTCCGTCCCTGTTTATGCAGAGCAAAAGAAAGGATAGAAGGTTGAAAGAAAATTATGATTTAGAAAGGATGCCACAGTGTGATTCTTTCAACCTGTTTTATTGTGGCAGTATTGCAGGCAAGCCTGCAATATGCAATGGGTATAAACATGAGAAAACCAGAATTACTGATACCGGCAAGCAGCCTGGAGGTATTAAAAACAGCAGTTATATTTGGGGCGGATGCCGTATATATCGGCGGAGAAGCATTCGGACTGAGGGCAAAAGCCAAGAATTTTTCTATGGAAGATATGAAGGCCGGAATTGCATTCGCGCATCAGTATGGCGTTAAAGTATACGTGACGGCTAATATTCTTGCCCATAACCTTGATTTAGACGGGGTAGAGGAGTATTTTAAGGAACTGCGGCAAATTGGTCCGGATGCCCTGATTATTGCGGACCCAGGAGTTTTTATGACCGCAAAAAGAGTATGCCCGGAAATCGAACGCCATATCAGTACCCAGGCAAACAATACGAATTACGCAACCTATCTCTTCTGGCATGAGCTGGGGGCAAAGCGGGTAGTGACAGCCAGAGAATTATCTTTGGAGGAAATCAGGGAAATCAGAGCGCATATACCGGAAGAGATGGAAATCGAAACTTTTGTACACGGTGCCATGTGTATTTCTTATTCCGGAAGATGCCTGCTGAGCAATTATTTTACCGGCAGGGATGCCAACCGGGGGGCCTGCACGCATCCATGCCGATGGAAATATTCTATTGTGGAAGAGACAAGGCCCGGAGAATACATGCCTGTTTATGAAAATGAACGGGGAACCTATATATTTAATTCCAAGGATCTCTGTATGATTGAGCATGTGCCGGAATTGATGGAATCGGGCATAGACAGTTTCAAAATTGAAGGAAGAATGAAAACGGCCCTTTACGTGGCAACCGTTGCCAGGACATACCGCAAAGCAATTGATGATTATGCTATTGATCCGAAACGCTATGAACAGAATATGCCATGGTATAAAGAGCAGATTTCCAATTGCACATACCGGCAGTTTACAACGGGATTTTTCTTTGGAAAACCGGACGAAACGACGCAGATTTATGACAGCAATACCTACATGAAAGAATATACCTATCTTGGAATAGTAGGCGAATGCAATGCAGACGGGCTGTACAGAATAGAACAGCGCAATAAATTTTCGGTTGGCGAAGAAATTGAAGTTATGAAACCAAACGGAGACAACCTGAACGTAACGGTGAAACAGATTCTGGATGAGGATGGAAATCCCCAGGAAAGCGCACCCCACCCGAAGCAGGTACTCTGGATTGACCTTGGGACAGCCATGGATCCGTATGATATTTTAAGAAGAGCAGAATAAAGGACAACCAAAAATAAATGGGAAAGGCACTAATAAGAGATTTGTAACATACAATGTTATAAATCCGCTTTGAGGTGCTTTTTTTGAAGACATTTCCCAAGCCGCTTACTGCCGAAGAAGAAAAGCTGTTTCTTCAAAAATACAAGGAGGGCGACCTGGACGCAAAGAGGATTCTAATCGAACGTAACCTGAGATTGGTAGCCCACGTCGCCAAAAAATATCAAAGGCCGGAAGAAGATTCGGAAGATCTGATTTCCATAGGAACCATTGGCCTTATAAAAGCAGTGACTACCTTCGATCATAGTAAAAACAATCGTTTAGCCACTTATGCCGCCAGGTGTATTGAAAATGAACTCCTCATGATGCTAAGGATGCGTAAAAAAACTTCCAAGGAAGTCTCTCTCTACGAGCCAATCGGAATGGACAAAGAGGGAAATGAAATCAGCCTTCTGGACATTATTGAAAGCAATAATGTGGATGTGATTGAAACCATGGAGTTAGAAGAAAATACAAAAAAATTGTATGAAATCTTCAAAGTATATTTGAATGACAGAGAACAAAAAGTACTGGCTCTCCGGTATGGGCTCTTTGGTGCAAAAGAGACAACACAGCGGGAGATCGCAAAAGCCCTCGGCATATCCAGGTCTTACGTTTCCAGGATTGAAAAAAATGCTTTAAAAAAATTGCGGGAAGGCTTCTGATATAAAAATGAAAGCCTTTATCCAGATATATGCAAGAAGCAGGAATTGTGCTATAATGCCAAAAAGGCAGCTGTATGGGACGGCATCAGGCAGCTGAAAATGAACCAGAGAGGAAGATGAGGATTATGCTATATTTGTTTTCGGAGGAAATACTTGCCGCAACAGGAAAAGAAAAACGGCAGCAGCAGAGTAAAATCGGATATCAGCTGCTGGCATTTGGATTGAGAGATGAATATGGAATAGATAAGCTTCCCGATATTGGAAAAAGAGAGCATGGGAAGCCATACCTTCCTGATTATCCCCATATCCACTTTAATGTAAGCCATTGTCAGAATGGGATAGTGTGCGGTATCCATGAGAAAGAGATAGGCGTGGATATAGAAAAACTGCTGGTGTATAAAGAAAATATCGTAAAACGGATCAGTCATGAAAATGAATGGAAGCTGTTTGGTCATGTACCGGATGAAGAAAAAAACCGTATTTTTGGCAGGATCTGGGTATCGAAAGAAAGTTATCTAAAACAGCAGGGAACCGGTATCAACAGGGATTTGAGAAGTCTGGATTTTTCTGCATGCACACGGGACGCATTTTTTCAATATGGCTGCCGGTTTCAGATCCGGCAGATGGAAAATTGTAACATTGCGGTGTGCAGTGAAAAGGAAATATGCGGCATCCGGGTGTTAGGGGCGTCGGACCTTCAAAATATTTAGCAGGGTCTGGCGTTTGCATTTTTATTTTATTTATATCTGAAAAAATATTTGCAATTTTATGTAAACCAGTGTATACTGGATAAAACTGCTTTAGGTTTTCAAACATGCTCAAGAGCAGCATTCTTTTCTTCAAAATTCTTTTGAAGGATTTTCCAACAACTTATCTAATTGAATAAAGGAGGTAGCAGATTGTTTAGCACAGTTATGTCTGCAGTTATTTACGGCGTAGAAAGCAGGCTGGTCCGTGTAGAGGCGGATGTCAGTGACGGGCTGCCTATGTTTACTATGGTGGGATATCTGTCATCCCAGGTAAAAGAGGCACAGGAGCGGGTGAGGACTTCCATCCGAAATGCCGGGATTCGTATTGTTCCCAAACGGATTACCGTTAATCTGGCACCGGCTGATTTAAAGAAAAACGGATCGGGATTTGATTTGCCTGTTGCAATCGCCATATTGGGCTCATACGGCTTTATTTCCCAAAAGACTATGACAAATGTACTGGTCGTGGGTGAACTCAGCTTAAATGGGGAAATAAATGCCATACCGGGGGTTTTATCCATCGTATCCCTGGCTCAGAAAATGGGATTTAGCAAATGTATCATTCCAAAAAAGAACCTGACAGAAGGTTCTGTCATTAAAGGAATCAGTGTCATTGGTGTAGATAACCTGGGACAAGCCATGGATTATCTCAATGGGACTGCCAAAATTGAGCCGGGTTACGTGGATGTGGAAGCACTGTTTGCGGAGCCATACGGACAGCAAAAGGAGGATTTCAGTGATATTAACGGTCAGGAGGCAGTAAAGCGTGCAGCGGAGGTAGCAGCAGCGGGTATGCACAATCTGCTTTTGATCGGTCCGCCTGGCTCCGGAAAGTCTATGCTTGCCAGGCGCCTTCCAACCATTCTGCCTCCATTAACACTGCCGGAAAGTCTTGAAATATCAAAGGTCTACAGCGTTGCAGGAATTCTTCCTGCCACATCTCCTCTGCTTCATCTTCGGCCCTATCGGTCACCTCACCACACAATAACGCCCAAAGCCCTGATCGGAGGCGGATTGAATCCCAAACCCGGAGAAATCAGCCTTGCACATAATGGAATTCTCTTTCTGGATGAACTTCCTGAATTTAAAAAAGAAACACTTGAGGTTTTGCGCCAGCCCATGGAAGACCACCAGGTATGCATTAACAGAATGGGAGGCAGTTACCTCTTTCCGGCAAAGTTTCTCTTTGCGGCGGCAATGAATCCCTGCCGGTGCGGACACTACCCGGATATCAACAAGTGCACCTGTACAGAAAATGAAGTGCGCCAATATCTGGGAAGAATCAGTGCACCGCTGCTGGACCGGATGGATATCGCCATAGAAGCTCCGGCAGTTTCATACAGGGATCTGGCACAAAAAAAGAAAAATGAAAGTTCCGAAATAATCCGGAAAAGAGTAGAGATAGCGCAAAAAGTTCAGCTTGCGCGTTATGAAGGAACACCTTTTCGTTTTAACTCTGACTTAACAGAAAGAGGAATTCAGACGTTCTGCCGGCTTGGTAAGCAGGAAGTATCATTGATGAAACTGGCATTTGAACGGTTTGAATTGAGCGCAAGGGCCTATCACCGGATTATTAAGGTAGCCAGAACCATTGCAGATATGGATGGTTCCGAAATTATTAAAGCAGAGCATATAAGTGAAGCAATCTGCTACCGGAGTATTGATAAAAAATTTGGGGAGGTATGAAAGGAGATGGAAATGGAAGAATACTGGTATTGGATTTGTGGTATAAAAGGAATATACAGAAACCAGATAAGTCGTTTGACAGACTATTTTGGAGACCCCAGGCACTTGTTCTTTGCGAGAGAAAAAGAAATATACGGACTGGTTTTTCTAAATGAGGCAGAAAAGAAGGTTCTGATTCAGGCTAAAAATAACACAGATATTGACAAAGAATATCATAATAGAAGAAAAAAGGGAATAGACTTTATCAGCATTGGACATCCGGCGTATCCGGAGCGTTTAAAAAAAATTCCGGACCCGCCTTTTGGACTTTTTTTAAAAGGAAAACTGCCACGGGAAGAAACGTACTCGGCGGCGATTATAGGAGCCAGGCGCTGCAGCGGATATGGCAGACAGATGGCGGAGGAAATTGGGAAAAAACTGGCAGCCCGGGGCATTCAGATCATTAGCGGTATGGCGCTTGGCGTGGATGGATTTGGACAGCAGGGGGCATTAGAGGCAGGGGGCAGCAGTTTTGGGATTCTTGGCAGCGGTGTGGATATCTGCTATCCAAAAAGAAATCGGGATTTATATGACCGTCTGACCCGGCAGGGCGGTATTCTGTCTGAATATCCGCCGGGAACCCAGCCATTGCCGATTCATTTTCCAATGCGCAACCGGATCATCAGCGGGCTGTCTGATGTGGTGATTGTAGTTGAGGCAAAAGTAAAAAGCGGTTCACTTATTACAGCCGACTGTGCGTTGGAACAGGGGCGTGAAGTCTATGTTGTTCCCGGAAGAATGAATGATGAATTAAGTAAGGGAAGTAATCTTCTGATTGCCCAGGGAGCCGGTATTATTACAGGGGTTGACGACCTCTTAAAAGAACTGGGGCAGGAGAGGGAAAAAGAAAGTAAAAACAAAAAAAGTAAGATAACACTTGAAACAAAAGAAAATTTGGTGTATAGTTGTCTGGATTTCAACTCTAAAAGCCTGAATCAGATTTTAAACGCTACAAATCTACAGGTTAAGGAGCTGACGGGAGTACTTATATCCCTGCAATTAAAGGGATTGGTGAAGGAATCGGCAAAGAATTTTTATGAAAAAATATAGAGGTTTTATCTCGTGGAGGAATATATGGCGAAATATCTGGTGATTGTAGAATCTCCTACTAAAGTAAAGACAATTAAAAAATTCCTGGGGGCAAATTATGAAGTGGCGGCATCGAACGGACATGTCCGTGATCTGCCAAAGAGCCAGATGGGAATCGATGTAGAACATGGCTATGAGCCTAAATACATCACAATTCGTGGTAAAGGAGATATCCTGGCAGGACTTAGAAAAGCTGCCAAGAAAGCGGATAAAGTGTATCTCGCAACTGACCCTGACCGCGAAGGAGAAGCAATATCCTGGCATCTGTCAAAGGCTTTGAAGCTGGAAGAAGATAAGATGTACCGGATTACATTTAATGAAATAACAAAAAACGCTGTTAAGACATCTCTTAAGAGCGCAAGAGATATTGATATGGACCTGGTGGACGCTCAGCAGGCAAGAAGAATGCTGGACCGTATGGTTGGTTACCGCATCAGCCCTCTTTTGTGGGCGAAGGTAAAACGTGGATTAAGTGCCGGAAGGGTTCAGTCTGTTGCACTGCGTATTATTGGCGACAGGGAAGATGAGATCAATGCATTTATTCCGGAAGAGTACTGGACACTGGAAGCAGATTTTGCGGTAAAGGGTGAGAAAAAGCCTTTACGGGCGAAGTTCTATGGCACAGACAAGAAAAAAATGCAGATTACATCCAAAGAGGAACTGGATATTATTCTGTCAGATCTGGAAAATGCAAGTTATGAAGTATCGGATATTAAAAAAGGGGAGCGTATAAAAAAAGCACCGCTTCCATTTACAACCAGTACCCTGCAGCAGGAAGCATCTAAAGTGCTGAACTTCTCTACACAGAAGACGATGCGTCTGGCTCAGCAGCTCTATGAAGGAATTGAGATTCAGGGAAATGGAACAGTAGGTCTGATCACCTATCTGCGTACCGATTCTACCCGTATTTCGGAAGAAGCAGATGCTCAGGCCAGAGGTTATATCGAACAGGAATATGGAAAAGAGTATGTTTCTTCCATAGTAGAGGAAAAGAAGAAAAACGGTAAGAAGATTCAGGATGCCCATGAAGCAATCCGTCCCAGTGATATTATTAGGACTCCTATATCCATGAAAGAGTCCCTGTCAAGAGATCAATATCGTCTTTATCAGCTGATCTGGAAACGTTTTGCAGCGAGCCGTATGGAGAATGCCCGCTATGAGACCACATCCGTTAAGATTGCAGCAGGCGAATACCGTTTTACCGTAGCGGCATCTAAGCTGTTATTTGATGGTTTCCTGGCAGTTTACACAGACAGTGATGAAGAAGAAACTGGCGGAAATGTCCTTCTGAAAGGGATTTCCAAAGATTCGCAGTTATCTTTAAAAGAATTTGATTATAAACAGCATTTTACACAGCCTCCTGCACATTATACAGAGGCAACCCTTGTTAAATCCTTAGAGGAGCTGGGGATTGGACGTCCAAGTACCTATGCGCCAACCATTACCACCATATTGGGACGCCGGTATGTTGCTAAGGAAAACAAGAATCTGTACATGACGGAGCTTGGCGAAGTCGTGAACAATATGATGAAGCAGGCATTCCCAAGTATCGTTGATGTAAACTTTACGGCAAATCTGGAATCTCTTTTGGATAAAGTGGAGGAAGGGGTTGTAAATTGGAAAACAGTTGTCAGCAATTTTTATCCTGATCTGGAAATGGCAGTAGAAGCAGCAGAGAAGGAATTAGAGCAGGTTAAGATCGAAGATGAAGTAACTGATGTAATTTGTGAGGAATGCGGGCGCAACATGGTTGTTAAATATGGACCTCATGGAAGATTTCTGGCATGCCCGGGATTTCCTGACTGCAGAAATACCAAACCATATCTGGAGAAGATTGGCGTGGCCTGTCCGAAATGTGGAAAAGAAGTCGTTCTTCGTAAAACGAAAAAGGGAAGAAAATACTTCGGATGTGAAGATAATCCGGAATGTGATTTCATGTCCTGGCAGAAACCTTCCAAAGAAAAGTGTCCGAATTGCGGCGGTGTAATGCTTGAAAAAGGAAATAAACTGGTCTGCGCAGATGAACAGTGCGGATATGTTGAGGATAAATCGAAACAAAATGAGGCAAAATAGAAAAAGGATGCTCTTGAAAACAGGGCATTCTTTTTCTATCGTCTGAATTATTTGCAGTTGTTGTGAAAAATAATTGATTATCACAAGAAACCGATTGATTTTCAGAAAATTATATGATAAAATATGTATTATCGTGAAACAGTATGTAGAATAGAAACAATGGAAGATAGGAGGCTAAATATGAGTGTACAATTGTTAGATAAAACAAGGAAAATCAACAAGCTATTGCATAACAATAATTCCAGTAAGGTCGTTTTTAATGATATATGCACGGTGCTGACAGAAATATTGGAATCCAATATTCTGGTTATCAGTAAAAAAGGAAAAGTTCTGGGTGTCAGTCTTTGTGATGGTGTCGAAGAAATCAAGGAGTTGATTGTTGATAAAGTAGGCGGACATATAGACAACATGCTTAATGAAAGATTATTAGGTATACTGTCCACAAAAGAAAATGTAAATCTGGAAACCCTGGGCTTTGTTGGAGAGGATATCAAAAACTACCGTGCAATCATTAATCCTATTGATATTGCAGGTGAACGCCTTGGAACTGTTTTTATGTACAAGTTTGATACCCAGTATGAGATTGATGATATTATCCTGAGTGAATACGGCACTACAGTTGTAGGATTGGAAATGATGCGCTCAGTTAATGAAGAAAGTGCAGAAGAGAGCAGAAAGATACAAATTGTAAAATCTGCAATCAGCACCTTATCTTTCTCAGAACTTGAGGCAATTACCCACATATTTGAAGAACTGGACGGAACAGAAGGCATTCTGGTAGCAAGTAAGATTGCAGACCGGGTTGGAATTACCAGATCCGTAATCGTTAATGCCCTGCGTAAGTTCGAAAGCGCCGGAGTAATCGAATCCAGATCCTCAGGAATGAAAGGAACTTATATTAAAGTTATCAATGATTATATCTTTGAAGAACTGGAAGAATTAAGAGCGCAGAAAACAAAATAGTTGTTTATACCTGGTACATGGAACCTGTCCTGACTGATTAAAAGTTTGGGGAAGCGAATGTACCAGGTTTTTTTATGCCTGTCTATGTATGGGAACTCAAAATAGTAAGTAACAATAATTGTATTTACGAATATAATGTTTTATACCTAATTTGGTATAAATTTTGAGATTAAGAAAGATCATAGGAGGTCTTGGTATGAGTGAAATAAAAGAATTGATTTGTGATTGTGATTGTGATCGTCATTGTGATTGCTGTTGTGATAAATCTCGTGACTGCGAATGTAAATTATTCTGCAAATGTGAAAAACGTAAAAATATTAGACCAAACAGAACTACAATTAAATGCGGTACTCCAGGGTCAGTTACACTTCCATTGGCAACAATTGCAGGCACAGCTTATACGGTAGCAACCGTAAATGTAGATACAAGAGGATTTGAGAACCCATGTATCAAATTTGAGTTTGCCAGCAATATCAATACAACGGCTGCAATTATTTCCCTGAATTTCCAGGTATTTAAACAGTGTAAAGGCCAGTTGACTCCGATTCCTGTAGGACCAACATGGGTATTTTCACGCCTTGTAGCAATTACAGACAGTAATACGTTCACATTCTTCGTTTGTGACTGTGATATTTGTGATGAAGAATGCTGCACTTATAGTGTAGTAGCTACTGTTGCAGGCGTTGCAACTGTAGGCGTAACTGCAATTAATAATGCAACATTATCAGCAATTGTTGTTGATAACTCCTCTTGCGGATGTTAACAGAACTGTAAATGAAGAGTTAGGAATATACCGGTGGTATAGTCTTAAGTCTTGTTGACCTGGCAGCAGGTCAATTAGCATAAAAATGTTTGCATAGATAGAGTATCTGAGAAATATTCTATCTATGCACATTTTATTAAGGAGCTGTAGCCTATGTATAATGGATTGTTTTACTCTCAGAGACGTGGAAATAGTCAGCCTAACAGAGGGATGAGAACAAATGCCAATACAAGGGCAATGCAACAGCCATGCTGCAATAACCGGTCGTATGCGCAGAATAACTTTAATGGGAAAAAAAATACATTCTCAAATTGTGAGGAAGATTGCAGAGAAAATGATAAAGAAAAATGCAAAGAAAAATGCAATGATGAATGCAAAGATAACTGTCAGGATGAGCAATCGCCCGACTGTACAGATGTGTTTTGCAAGGCTTCTTCTTTCGGAGGTATGATCTTACCGGAAGGAATAGAAAAAGGAACTGCATATAATGTAGTCTCTGTTAATTTAAACACGGCAGAATGCCGGCATTTTAATACGGAACTGAGCTTTTCCTGTAATATTTTAAGTATGAATGCAAGAACCAGGCTGAAGTTTCAGATTTTCAAGCAGGAAAAAAACCAAATGATGCCGCTGCCTCTGAGTTCGGGTTGTTCTTATTTTAGAAATGACATGGTAACGGAAAGCAATGTAGTTACATTTTCCGCAATAGATTGTGATTCTTATAGTACACCGTGGATCAATTACAGTGTATTTATTGAGATTATGGGACAGCAGACAGTTGGATCAGTGATGATTACAAACCCGGTCCTGATAGCAATTGTTGCTGATAGTAAAAAAAGAAATTTTGTAGAAGGAGATATAAATGGCCAGGCAGATTAATAATATAGTTGAAAATGCTACAATAGATATTGATGGCGGAACCATGAAATGGGATAACCATATGGTTCAATTATCGTATACAGCACATCTGTGGAAAGGTACATTAACGGAAGAAAAATTACCGGTACTTTATGTATTATTAGGCATCTTTATTTCACTCGCAAGTTACCGGCTTATCTGCACGATTCTTATGCTTACCGTACTTGTTATAGGCACATCGGCATGGATGGTCTGGTTTCACAACGTTAAAAACCGTAAAGGCGTTCATTTGGGGCTGATTAGCGGAGAAATATATAGTTTTTATTCTGAGAACAGTTTATTTAACAGTAAAATCTATGAGTTATTAATTCGTCTTATTGCAGAGAATGATGATACAACGATTTATCATATAGAGTTATCAGGTGAAGGGAAGATCATGGAAGAATTAAAAGTGAAAGAAACCGTGGAAGCAGAAGAGATAGCGGAGCCTCCCCATAAATTGAGTATACCACACGAAAACAAAGGCCCACTGGTAACAGAACTCAATCAGCTGCTTTCTAACTGTGAACATAAAAATGAGATGAACGAAGAAAATATTAAATTAATAGAAAATACCATCCAGGTAGCAGAAGTAAACGACAGAGAAAAAATGAAAAAGTCTTTTGAGCAGTTTATTATTTCGGGGCTGATTAACGACTGCAATGATCTGGGTCTGGATACGCTGATAAATGAGATTAAAAGCTGTGTTTATTAATATGGGGAATTTTCGTACCGGTTAGAGGTGTGGCATGTTTATGAAATGTCACACCTTATGTTATTTTACGGGAATTTGTCCGGGAATAGTTACCATAAATAAAGGAATCATATATTTTATAAAAAAAATATAAAAACATAAAAAGTAAGAAAATAAGAGTATATAAGAGAAAATAAAAGTTATAAAGAGATTAAAAGTATATAGAACGAAATCGTACAGTTGCACAAATGGAGTAATTTAACTAATATATGACTAACGGTTAGCACTCAATCAAAGCGAGTGCTAGTAAAAGAAAATTTAAATTATTTAAGGAGGAATATAGAATGAAATTAGTACCATTAGGCGACAGAGTCGTATTGAAACAGTTTGAAGCTGAAGAAACAACAAAATCAGGAATTATCCTGGCCGGAAAAACTCAGGAAAAACCACAGGAAGCAGAAGTAGTTGCTGTAGGACCTGGCGGAAATATTGATGGTAAAGAAGTTACCATGCAGGTTAAAGTTGGAGATAAGGTTATCTACTCCAAATACGCAGGCAACGAAGTGAAATTAGAAGACGAAGAATTTATCATTGTAAAACAAAATGACATTTTAGCAATCGTAGAATAATACGTGGAAATTTCAAGGAGGAAATAAGACATGGCAAAGGAAATTAAATACGGCATTGATGCAAGAACAGCATTAGAAGCTGGTGTAGACAAATTAGCAAATACAGTAAGAGTAACATTAGGACCGAAAGGAAGAAACGTTGTACTTGACAAACAATTCGGTACTCCGCTTATCACAAACGATGGTGTTACAATTGCAAAAGAAATCGAATTAGAAGATGCATTTGAAAACATGGGCGCACAGCTGGTTAAGGAAGTTGCTACAAAGACAAATGATGTGGCTGGTGATGGTACTACGACAGCAACAGTATTGGCACAGGCAATGATTCATGAAGGAATGAAGAACCTGGCAGCAGGAGCAAACCCAATTGAACTCAGAAAAGGTATGAAAAAAGCAACCCAGACTGCAGTAGATTCTATCGCAGCTATGAGCCGTAAAGTAAACGGAAAAGGCCAGATCGCTAAAGTTGCAGCTATCTCCGCTGGTGATGATGAAGTTGGAAACATGGTAGCAGATGCTATGGAAAAAGTTTCAAACGACGGAGTTATCACAATCGAAGAATCAAAAACGATGATGACAGAATTAGACCTTGTAGAAGGTATGCAGTTTGACAGAGGATATATCTCTGCATACATGGCAACTGATATGGAAAAAATGGAAGCGAATCTGGATGATCCATATATTTTAATCACAGATAAGAAGATCTCCAACATCCAGGAAATCCTTCCATTATTAGAGCAGATCGTACAGTCCGGCAAAAAACTTTTAATCATCGCAGAAGACATCGAAGGCGAAGCACTTACAACCTTAATTGTTAATAAATTAAGAGGAACATTCCAGGTAGTAGGCGTAAAGGCTCCGGGTTATGGCGACAGAAGAAAAGCAATGTTAGAAGATATCGCTATTTTAACCGGCGGACAGGTAATTTCTGATGAACTGGGCTTAGATTTAAAAGAAACTACAATGGAACAGCTTGGACGTGCGAAATCCGTAAAAGTTCAGAAAGAAAATACAATCATTGTTGACGGATACGGAGATAAAGAGACAATCGACAACAGAGTGTCCCAGATCAAAGCAATGATCGAAGAGACAACATCTGATTTTGACAGAGAAAAATTACAGGAAAGACTTGCAAAACTGGCAGGCGGAGTTGCAGTTATCCGTGTAGGAGCAGCTACCGAAACAGAAATGAAAGAAGCTAAACTGCGTATGGAAGATGCATTAAATGCAACCAGAGCTGCAGTTGAAGAAGGAATCATCGCAGGCGGCGGATCTGCTTATATCCATGCAGCAAAAGAAGTAGAAACATTAGTAGGAACTCTGGAAGGCGATGTTAAAACCGGTGCAAAAGTAATCTTAAAAGCTCTGGAATCCCCTCTGTTCCACATTGTTGCAAATGCTGGATTAGAAGGATCTGTAGTTATCAACAAGATTAAAGAATCCGAAGTTGGTATTGGATTTGATGCAGCAAAAGAAGCATATGTAGACATGGTAGAAGCTGGAATCCTTGATCCTGTAAAGGTTACAAGAAGCGCTCTGCAGAATGCAACCAGTGTTGCTAGTACTTTCCTTACAACAGAATCCTGTGTTGCAAATATTAAAGAAGATGCTCCAGCTATGCCGGCAGGAAATCCTGGAATGGGCATGATGTAATATCTGGTAACTTCAGTTTAATATTTTTTAGAGAAATTTTACAAAAAGTGAGGACGAACGAGATAGACGTTCGTCCTTATTTATGTTAAACTAGTTGGTAAACAAACGAAAAAGGAGCAAAATCAGAAGATGTCATTTAAGGAGAAGGCAACAGAGGAAAAAGCAAAGTTAAAAGACATGACATTTAAAGGGAAATTACAGTATTTCTGGGATTATTACAAGTTTGTGCTGGTTATTCTTGCAATAATTGTTGTTATTGTCTGGCTTGGTGTAGATATCTATAAGGGGAAACAGATCAAAACCGGTCTGTATGTCATGGCACTGAATACGAACATGGTGGATACGGAAGGTTCACCGCTTACGGATGGTTTTGTAAAGGCAGCGGGCTTTGAGGAAACAGGAGAGCAGGTTACCTTTGATGCATCTGCAATGATTAATCTGGACCAGCAGGATCAGATGACGGTCAGCAGTATTACAAAAGTCATGGCGGTTATGTCGACGGGAGATCTGGATCTTATGATTGTACCGGAAGATTTATTTGAGTATTATGCAGGTGCCGGGGCATTCCAGGACTGGAAAGGAATTCTTTCGGAGGCTGATTATGAAAAATATAAGGATTACCTTATGACTGGCAAAGATAATGATACAGGGACGGAATATACGTGTGGACTCCGTATTGAAGACAGCAAATTGATCAAGGATTCACAGATGGCAAGTTACAGTCCGGTCATTCTCTGTCCGGTAGCAAGTTCTGAACGAACAGAAACTTCTGCAAAATATGTAAATTATCTTTTTGGATCAAATTAAGGAAAAAGAGAAGAAATACTTTATTATTTCAGCGAATGGCTTTATAATAAAAGAATACAAGTATTGCTAATTTAGGAGGAAGAACATGAGTGATTTGTACACAGAGTTAATTGTTAAGAGGAAAACACCGGTATCAGACCAGGTAAAGAAAGTGCTTTTGATTGTTGCTACCGTTTTGATCGCATTTGTAGGGCTGTTTGTTACTCCCTTCGGATTAATCGCTTTGATTGCCATAGGCGTTGCGGATTATTTCCTGATTCCAAGATTTGACCTGGAATTTGAGTACCTGTATGTAAATGGAGAACTGGATGTGGACAGGATTATGTCGAAGACAAAAAGAAAGAGAGCCCGCAGCCTGGATCTGGAAAAGATGGTACTTATGGCACCCGTAAATTCTCATGAACTGGATTATTACAATCAGAACAATAGTATTAAATTAGTTGATTTTTCTTCAGGTGAACCGGATCATAAGATTTTCGCATTAATTATGCAGTCTGATAAAGGATTGGAAAAGATTCTTTTTGAGCCAAATGACGTGATGTTAAATGATATCCGGAGAATTGCACCAAGTAAAGTAAAACTGATGTAGAGTATGAATTGCTCTGTATGGGCAGACAAAAGTAGCGCCGCACTGTTTAAGTGAAAGCGCTATTTTTTCTGTGCTAGAGCGTGTTTGAAAATTAAAAGTTGCACAAAACAAATGTTTTGCATCCCCGTTTTATGGTAAAATAAAGAAAAA